>WBZM01000245.1_pt1 | contig 87455 bp, 58 predicted proteins | sample 5204271 | NCBI WGS metagenome assembly WBZM01 (sample SAMN12344346, study PRJNA552823) | activated sludge metagenome | biome: Activated sludge suspended growth; feature: Nitrification reactor; material: Wastewater; isolation source: activated sludge from nitrification reactor of wastewater...
TAAAGTCCTCACGGTTCATTTTGAAGAAATTGCCAAAGAAGAACAAGTTGGATGTGCCCTTGTCAATGATGTTTAGGTCGGTGTGGCCAAGCATCTTCACCGGTCGTGTGGCCAGTGTGGCGAAAACTATGGATAGGATGCAGGTGAGTAGAAGTACCACAGCCGGATAGACGAGGTTGGGGTGTTCCTTCAAATTGCTGCCAAGCATCGGTATGCCAATGGTAATGAGCAACGAATTGATGCTCAACATGATGTTCGCCTTGTTGTCGGCGATATTGGTCAGGTCAATCTGGTTGCGGAGCGTCGTTTTGAACATCATCTGGGCGCTCTTGCTCTTGCTGATGGCAAAATCGAGGTCATCAATATTTGGGCTGATTTTCTCGTATGATTTTTTCAGTGATTTCAGTGTCTTGCGCTTGGCTTCGCCATAAAGTGCCTGCGCTTCTCCAGTATAAAAACGGTGGCTTTCCCAAAACTCCAGCCCATTTTTTAGCCAACCTTCCTCCGTAAATTGTTGGCCATTGAACACCTCCCACTCCTTGCGCAGCGCTTCCGATTTCTCCTCATAAGTGGGGCCAGATGTGTTGAAATCAGCGTCTTTCATGATTTTTTCCAGTAGCGGTTCCGGCTCCACGCTCACTTTGGTCACCTCAATGAGTTGGTTGATTTGCCTAATCCTCTCATCGCTTAAGTGCTGTTCTTTCAAGAACGAAGAAGCAATCTCCTTGCTAACATCTTCGTGCCCTTGGTAGGTCTTCGTGAAGCCAGTATCGTGGAAAAGGGCAGCCAATTCCAACTGTTCCAGTTCCTCCTCACTGAGTTGGTACCGACGGCCAAGTTCTTGGGTAGCATCCCTCACGTAGAGGGTATGCTTCAGGTCGTGGTAACCGTGGTCAGGTGTGAGGCCCTTCTTCAGGAGGTCAACTACATATGCTTCTGCGTTTTTAGCGAGTTCGCTTTGCATGTTACCAATGTTTTATGGTGGGCGAAGGTATGGCGAAAATGGAATTGGCAATCCCAAAAGGTAGTTGTATCGAAAAATTGCCAGACAAAGGGCAGTGCTGCTTCATAATAGTAAGTAGGTATTGGGAATTAGGCATTTGGTATTATGTTGATAATCAATTGCTTGCGCAACATGAAATCTATCCTACAGCAATTTATGATGTAAGATTTACACTTGAAAAGCAAACGGAAGGGGGCGTTGCAGCCGCTTCCTTTTAGGTCTTTTCTTCCTCTGCTCGCCGCCGGAAGAGGCGAGCGGGGGTGGTGTCAAAAATACGTGTGTATCTTACCTCGGAAACTCTAACCTGATTTCACGGGCATAGGCACTTCCAAAAGGTTTGCTGAGTTGATATGTAGGTGCGCCATTTTTTTCAGCTGCTATTTTTTTACCCATTCAATGTTTTCCCGAAAAAGCAAAAACTAAAAAGTAAAGGGAAAATATGTAGTAGGGTGGAGAATTTTAAAAGGAAGAGGTGTAATACGAAGTTTTGGGAATCGGCATTTTAGTTGTTATTGGCTTTCCAACGAGGTTGTTTCTCAAATAGCACTTTATTTCGGACTTTTCCGAAAATTATCAAGAAATGACCAACCTCCTAAAGATTTGCTTCATGAGCAGCTTGCTTCTTGCGGCTGTTGCAACGGAAGCGCAGCCAATCAACCTTTACCTTATACCTGGCATGGCCAATGACCATCGGCTTTTTGATGACTACCGGTTTGATACCAGTATGGTAAGGCCAAAGGTGCTGCATTGGCCTGATTGGAAAGGTTCAGAAGGATTCGAGGATTATGCCAAATTGTTGATACAGCAAGTGGATACCACGGAACCATTCGTACTGTTGGGTTTTTCAATGGGAGGGATGTTGGCCCAAGAAATGAGCAAGACCATCAAGCCAGCGGCTATCATTCTTGTTTCGTCAGTGAAGACTTCCAAACACTTGCCATTCAGGACGAAAGTGGGCAAAGTTTTTCCCATTTACAGACTGATGTCAGAGGGGATGGTAAAGCGGGCATCGGGCACCAAGTGGTTTTTCAAGGAAATCAAAACGGACCGGCATGTCCAACTTTACCAGTCCATGGTGGCCAACACGGGTGCCAAGTTTTTCAAGTGGCAAATATGTGCCACGGTGAATTGGGACTATGGCGAAAGCGACTCGCCCCCAATGCGTTATCATATTCACGGCGAAAAGGACAAGGCGATTCCATTGCACCGAAAAGCCACACCTGATGTGGTCATTAAAGGTGGCTCACATGAAATCATCGTGAATGAAATTGACCGCATTACCAAGCTGGTGGAGGACTATATCGGGAAATTGGATGTAGAACCTAACCAAAGCTGAAATTTCCATCCAAGACAGATTTAATGCAAAATGACTTTCTGAATGGTGACGACATTTCCAGATACTGCTTGTATGAAATAATTGCCGCTTGTCATTCCCTGCACTTCAAACTGCAATAACTGCTTACCCTGGGGCAACTGCTTTTGGCCAAAATCCTTGACGTTTCGGCCTTGCAAATCCACCAATGAGAACCGAGTTGTTTCGGGTTTTTCCAAGAAAAATTCGATTTTAATCACATTTGAAGCTGGATTATTCAAGACCTTCATTGTTGAGGAAGTTGGTTCCTTCTCATTTGAACCAGCTTCTATCAGGGCTGCCGTACTCATTCCATTGCCAAAACTTGCAATCCATAAATCTGGTTCATAGGGGCTTTGAAATACCCTTTCCGGATGCCAGAACGGGTAGTCTTCGACCAGTTCCCATGTTGGCTGGCCGCTGCTGATATTGCTTTCTGTTTTCCAAAGTCCTTGACCTTCAGTAGTCAAATAGGTGCCACCAAAGGGGATAAAAGCCACAGAACTTACCCGATGGAACTGTCCATCTGCCGTTATTTTCTCCCAATTTAGTCCACGGTCAGTAGTGCGGAACAAGCCACCCAAGTCATTGGCGGGGCCGCCCCATCCGCTCCAGACGCAGGCATACCAAGTGCTTTGAGTGGGGTCGTTGGGGTCAATCACGAGGTCTTTGGTCCAGTAGTTCATGTCAGGGTGGTTGCGCCGTTCCCAGTTTTGGCCACCATCCACGCTGACGAAGACCCCACTGCTGTCGCTGAACACGCTGTTGTTATTGCCTTTGCGGGCACTCCACGTGGTCACAAGCGTACCATCGTTCAAGCTGTGGATATTGAAGATTCGGCCATTGTTTGCAGCAGGATTGGGCAGTTTCGTCCACGTAGCCGAAGCAGGATTGCCGATGCCGTCGGCCCGCCAAACGCCACCTTTGGACGGGTCTGTACTAATGACGCCAGCGTAGAGCCGGTCGTTGTTGGAGCCGTCGGTCGTAACCCAAATGACTGGGTTGCCGAAATCCCGCATGGTCTGCCAGGTCTTGCCTTTGTCCTGGGTGAAAATCACTTTTCCGGCTTTATAGGAAGGTTGCAGCCGGGCATCGGTCACATAGGTTGTCTGGTAAATATCATGAACTGATGAAGTAGCGGCAAACCACTGTTCTTGTGTGTTGTGCTTCGCAATGCGGTACATGGTGTTCTGGTCATGCCCAGTATAATCAAAACTCCATGTGGCCCCCCCGTCTTCAGAACGCATCCCTCTGATGTCGGTGTAGCAGGCGAAAAGGTTGTCTTGGTCGAACCAATATACCTGCCAACAGGTAGTCTGCTCCAAGCCAATGCTGCTATACAGTTGTTTCTTGGGTGTTTCGGCTCCAGCGGAATGTTCGAATTGCGGGTTGGTATAGCCTTGCGACCAAGTCAGACCTCCATCCTTCGTACTGTGCACGAAACCAAAATCTGTTAAAATTGCTTGTTCGCTAAACAGCAGGTTCACGCTAAAACCGAGCGGAAAGCCTGCCCATGACCAGCCAAAATCACCGCCATCGCCAGCATAACCTGTGCGTATGTTTTGGTTGTTTTCCGTCAAAAAAACATGTTCCCACGACTCGCCGCCATTGCTGGTTTTCAAAACGATAGGTGTTTCGAATTCGGTACTGCCTGCAAGGTAACAGGTGGATATGTCATTTTCGGCCATCGCCAGCCACACGACGAAGTCCTTGTCAATATCAATCCCATTCATTTTAGGGACCCAATTGTTGCTTAGGTTGTCCATCGTGTAAACGCCCCGTACGGTCTGCCAGTAGTTGTAGCCCATGTTGGTGGCCCAAACGTTGCCAGGGTCGCCAGTGAGGGCAAAAAAACGGATAGTGTTCGAAATTTTACCACCACCAAAACCGATAATTGCCTCACCTGCCGGAATACCTGTAAAATTGGCTTTTGCAAAGCTGGCCCCCCCATCACTGCTGTGAATTACGCCTTCATTGGTGCCAAGCCAAATATTGTCGAAATCGAAAAAAACACCGGAAAGCAGAATGCCTGTACCAGGGTCGGCAGCGGCCCATATTTCAGTAGCCGTTTGTCCACCATCATTTGAAAAGAAGATATGATTGTAGTCCGTCCAGACAAGGCGGTTTGTCGATTGAAAATCGTTGAAAATAAAGAGTTTGTCCTCCCAAGGCTGGTCATCGCCGGGTAGGAAGTCCCAAGTTTGACCATGATCCACGCTCTTTGCAGGGCGCATGACAAAATTCGCTGCATCATAAAGCAATGCATAGCGGACAAAGTCTTCGAAAGTAAAACATACTTTCCCCATTGAACCTGCAATGGCTTCCTGATAATGATCAACCTCAAAACCATTTACATCGCTATGGTAAAGACCACCAAGGTCGCTGGCCAAATAAATTTCGGTTGGCTTATTGGGGTTGATGCTTGGGTTGAACAACGCACCACCACCGCCAGTGCCACGAGGCTGAAAGGATTGGGAGAATAGGCAAGTACTGAAAAGGGTGAGCAGGAGTAGATAAGATGATTTCATATTGGCCGTGTGTCTTTGAAATGTAACAATGAAAACAAAATGTGCCGAGCCGCCACCTTGTTTGTTATTGGTGGAAAAAATTGAGCCAAGTACCCAGATTGGGTGCTTGGCTCAATAATTTGATGGGCAATTGAAAAATAATAGGCTGCACTCATTCAAGCCACCTATTTCTGGCCACCATCGAAAAACATATCGTATGACCAGAAAACCTTTTTGAACACCCCGTATTGGGTGTACATCCAATCACCTGTGTTGACGTCCGTAAAAAACCGCTCAACCACATCTGATTGCCGTTCGCCTGTATTGGTGTCCATTTGGTAAGTTGAATAAAAAGCTGCCTTGCGCTCTTCACCAGCCTTGTTTTTGACCGAAATGACGGTAAAAGGCACCATTTGCCGGATGCTGTCCTTCTTAGCATAATCATTGTCGAAGGTCTCGGCCATCAGCGTTTCGAAATTCACAAGAAAACCGTCCACCCTACCTTTTGAAATCGGTTTGTTAATGGCGGGTACATTTTCGTAAAATGGTTTGGCTTGCCATTCGCCGCCCTCTTTGTTCAGTTTGAAGCCCTTGTTGCGCTGGAGCGGGTATTCAACGGAAACGCTGCTTATTTCATCGGCAGGGTAGGGGAACAGGTGGCGATCTCGCCAATCGTCGCCAGCAAGCTCGAAACGGGTGCGGATTTGGCCATCCATGAGCGGGAGTTTTACAATCATCGGCTGTTCTGCTCCTTCCATGAGCACCGCAGTTCCACTGCCGTCGTTCGTTACTCCACCGACGTAATAGGCTTTCAGAAGTTTGTCTCCTTTGCCGTACACTTCTACCTTGATGCCTTGCCCGGCCAGTTCCTTCACCAGTACATCGGTGGCAGCTGGGGCCGGCACATAAAACAACTCCAGTTGGGACACGGCTTCTATCAGGTTCTCCACGGCATTTTTACTGGCCCGCCATTGGCCGTTGTATTTCCAATTTTCTCCATCTCTTTCAATGGTAGAGGTAACACCCGACCGTTTTGCGATGAAAACCTTTTGGATGTCGGCTGCAGGCACCTTGAATAGCCGGTCCCATCCCAATTGGTGCTTTTCATCCTTCTTGCCGCTCATCACATACCAAGCGGTGCCGCCCGCCAAAAGCAGGAAAATGGCCAATAGCAAATAGTTTTTTTTCATAAGCTTTAATTTTATAATTTCATTGATTCATGGCTCCATTGTTTCATGGTGAAACACAACCAACGTACGTGAAGCCATGAAGCCATGCAACCATGAATCAATACAGCAGTTCATAATACTCCGCCAGCATCCTTTCTACAGAAAACTGGTAATTGGTGCTGCGGATGCTTTTGCGCATCATTTTGCGCCACTTCGGTTGATTTTCATAAAACGTTGGCACGACTTCCTCGGTCAGCGTTTGGTAAAGGGCATTCATGTCGTGTAGGTCTTGGGCAGCGGCATCCTCGAATTCCATTGCATTCCCGAACTGCCAGCCATTGATGCCGTGTTCACATGCTTCTGGCCACCATCCATCAAGGATGCTCAGGTTGAGTACCCCGTTCATGCTGGCCTTCATGCCACTTGTACCACTGGCCTCTTTTGGCCTGACGGGGTTGTTGAGCCAAACGTCGGCACCCCGTGTGAGCGCTGCCCCGATGGTCATGTCATAATCGGTCAGGAAAACGACCGATTTCGGATATTTCCGGCTCATGGCCACGAGGTTGGCCACAATGGCCTTGCCCGCATCGTCGAGCGGGTGGGCCTTGCCGGAAAATACGAGCTGCACCGTCTGGTTTTTCAGCAGCGGCTCAATGATTTTCGGGTTCCTGAAAATCAGGTCACTGCGCTTATAGGCCACCGCTCTTCGACTGAATCCGATGATAAGTTTGTTGGCATCGAGCTTAACACCGTTACGCTGTTCGATGAATTTGACAAGTGCTTTTTTGTTTTTCAAATGGGCATCCCACAACTTCTCAAAGTCCTTTTCCTTCTTGCCTTCGGCAGCGTCGAGGATGGCCTTGTCCACCCAAGTTGGAACGTGAATGCCATTGGTAATGGCCGTGATGCTGCTTCGCTTTTTCACGTCCTTCCACATTTTGTTGGCGGTTTCACCATGCAATTGGGCCACTGCATTCGACTTCTTGGCCAATCGAAGTGCTCCTACTGTCATGTTGAAGCTGTCCTTGTCGTCGAGGCTTCCCAGCTTTACAAGGTGCTTTCGTTTCAGGCAAAGGTTGGCTCCCATGTACTCGATTCGGTCAATGGGATGGCTTTCGTTGCCTTGAACAATGGGCGTATGCGTCGTGAAAACGACTTGTTTCCGTACACTCTTTAAAGCTTTTTTGAAGGAAATGCCATCCTCACCTTCCATTTGCTCCCTCAGTAGCTCGAATCCTGCAAACAGCGCATGGCCTTCGTTGAAATGGTAGATGTCCACTTCATGACCCAAAGCCCGCAAGGCACGAACACCACCAATGCCCAGGACCATTTCTTGGGCTATGCGCTCCTCACCAAACCAGCCGTAAAGCTGCCCCGAAATCCAGGCGTCGGCGTTGTCCGGCAGGTCGGTATCGAGCAGGTAGAGTGGGGCGTTGCCGAACTTGTCCACCAACCAGACCTTGCATTTCACGTTGACGCTGCGGATGAGGACGTCCACCGTCACACCAGTGTCCTTCAAAAAATCGTACTTGCGGTTGCGGTAGGCATCATAAGGCTGTCCAGCTTCATCGAGCATCTGGTCGCCATAGCCTTGCTTCCATTTTAGACCGATGCCAACTATCGGATAACCGTGGTCTTTTGCTCCTTTTAGGTAGTCGCCGGCAAGTATGCCAAGGCCACCAGCATAGATTTTGAAATCACTTTGCAGGCCATATTCCATGCAGAAATAAGCCACTCTTGGCAGGTTCTTTTGCTTCTTGCCCATCTTGTTGAATGATGAATTGAAGGTAGTGGGTCAGAAAGGCTCAAGTCAGGTGGAAAGTTAAAAATTACCACCTGACATGGTTCATTTCATCAACCGATTTGCCCCACCACCAAATATTGTAGGAAGAAAGCTGAATGAATGCAGCGTTTGCGGCATTCATTCAGCCTTTGCCTTTTATCATTTTTGAAGTACATAACTTGTAGGAGGTGCCAAAGACGCAAGTTGGTCAGTTGCTTTGGTGAAGCTGCCAGGCGGTTGTTGCGCAAGCACACTAAACTCATCGTTGGAGACTTTTCCATTGTCATCTACCTGCTTGCGGATGACGAGTTCCAAGCTGCGGTCGTCGTCGAGGTCGGTGAGCCAAGCGTCCTGTTGATGACACATCCCCTCATCGCACTGCAACATAGCGAGGTCCATGACTTTGACGAGTTGGTTGGCGTTGCCATCCCATTTTGCCAAGGCGAGGTCACTGGAGGCATACTTGCCCGGTACCCTCAAAATGAAGAAGCCGTTGTTCTCCGTCCTGTAGCAGGCATAAACGCTTCCAATTTCATTGGGTTGAAGGTCTGTGGAAAGGAATTTCATGTCGGCTTCTCCAATTGCCTTGCCTACGTAAGGGTAGTCCCCAACCTTGGGTTCGGCCTCTTTTGTGCCGTATAGATGCATTTTCACCACATTCACTTCCTCGAAAAGGTTTTGAAACCCTTCGTTAATAGAGGGTTGAGCAGGTGGAGCCGTATTGGTGGCTTCGGTTGCAGGTGGATCCTGTTTGCAGCCAAATAGGCCAAGCACCAAGAGTAATATGACAAGTTGTTTCATGACGTGGATTTTGATGTTGTAAAAATAGCGGATTTGATACCAAGGTTAGTTTCTGCAGCAAAATTAGGTAATTTGTCAAGGTGCAATAACATCAGGCTATTTATAAGCAATTTCTAAAAAAACAAAAGCGCAAGCCGTGAACGACTTGCGCTTGTTTGTTTCAATTGGTAAGCGGTGTATCTTATTGTTTATCAGTGATTTAACCCATCAATTGCAGCCAAGGTCAGCTTTTGATTGTGCATCATTGTTCGGAAAGCAATGCCCGGAACGCACCGACAATGGCTGGTAGCGCAACAGGTTTGGGTCCCGCAAGCTCTTTTCGATGAACGCACTGATGTCGTCAACTTCCTGCTCGGTCAACCCAAGTGGCTTGAAGTATTCAGATAGCCGCTCGTCGGGCACATTGCTGTTTTCCTTCACGCCTTTGTTTTTGTATTCAACCACTTCCCTTATGCTGCGGAAACTTGCGCCATGACCATAGAATGGCGAGTCCGCCAAATTATAGAGTTGAGGCACTTTGAACCTGTACATATCGGCGTCGTTCTTGGTGAAGCACCAGCGCCCCTTGTTTTCGCACGACTCAGCGTTGGCTCCGTAGGTAATGTCGGTTGTCTCAAACAAGTCTTTCATGCCGATTGCATGGAACTCCATGTTCGCCAAGCTGGGGCCATTGTGGCAAGTGGCGCACTCCGCTTTGCCGAAGAACAGGATGGCACCCCGCTTTTCTTGATCACTCATAGCTTTGTCCTTTCCCCGCAACCAGAGTTGGAAAGGGGCTTGGTTCGCAAGAATGACGCGCTCGTATGCAGCAATGGCAAGGCCTGTGTTTTCCTGCCCATAGCGCAGACTGGGGTCTGAGTCGGGGAAGGCTTTGTCGAATAGTTGTTTGTAATTGAGATTGACGCAAATGTCATCATTCATTTTCAGGCGGTGAACATCCTGTGCCGCAATAGCCTGGGTCTCCGTTCCATGATAGCCTAAATGGTTCTTTGCTTTAGGAGTTCCTGCCGTCCAGCCGGCTTCTGTGCCTTGATTTACACCAACCGCCCCAAACTGCCCATTCCAAAGTATGGCTTCTTGATAAGCAATGTTCAGCGCAGATGGCGAACGGACGGGCTGAACGTCCAACTCCGTAATATCGTACTCAGGGTTGGCAATTCTCCCTTCGCCATTGATGCCAAAGCCCATGCCCCCATCTGCAATCCCTTGGTGGGTGCCTGCTTGGAACCCAGCGCTTGCAAAATGGCAAGAAGCACAAGAGTAATTACCCATATTGGAAGTGTGTTTCGGGCTAAGCCCAATACCCGTCTCATGGAAAAGTAAAGCCCCAAGGTCAATTTTGGCCTGTGTTATTGGGTTTTTAGGGTCTTGTGGAATTTTATCAAATTCATTGCTGTAGGGAATAACAAAATGAGATTTTCCAGCGCCCCCTGAAGCTTCCATCAAGACTTGCTCCAGTTCTTGGTCGAGTTTTGGTTCGTTGGTGGTGGGTGCTTCGTCTTTTTGGCATGCAGCCAATGACAAAGCCAGAACGCTCATAGCGAGGTAGTTGCGAACTTTCATAAAGATAGATTTAGAAATTGTGGCTTCCAAAAACAGGGGGATTAGCCAAATAAGCCTTTTTGAATCGGAGGGTAACAAACCATTTAGGGTAAGACTAAAATGCGAAAATACTGCCAATTAGTTGTAGGCCACAAATCCATCAACTTTTCTAAGCAAAAATTAAGGGTTGAGAAGCCAAAAACTGGCATGGCGGTTTTGCCGTTACTTTTCTCCTTGCATATTCGCTGGAATAACTACTAAGGATTTATACCTTTCCGCCAAACTAAAGTCATGCCTATCAACCTGATTTCCGATACCGTCACCAAGCCCACCCCTGCCATGCTCCAGGCCATGTTCTCCGCCGAGGTCGGTGACGATGTATTCAATGACGACCCCACCGTGAACGCCCTGCAAGCCAAGGCTGCCGCCCTATTTGGCAAGGAGGCTGCCCTGTTTTGCCCTTCGGGAACGATGACCAACCAAATCGCTATCCGCACCCACTGCGGCCAGCTCGACGAGGTGATTTGCGACCATTACTCCCATATCTATCAGTATGAAACGGGCGGCTACGCCTCAAACAGCGGGGTGGCCATCAACCTCATTGCTGGCACAAATGGCAAAATCACTGCTTCGCAAATAGAGGCAGCCATCAAGCCCAGCTACGATTGGCTGCCCACTAGCCGCCTCGTCGTTTTGGAGAACACGGCGAATAAAGGTGGCGGCAGCTACTATACGTTAGACGAAATGCAGCCCATCCGAAAACTGTGCGATGAAAGGGGCTTGGCCTTGCACCTCGATGGCGCCCGTCTCTTCAACGCCCTTGTCGAAACGGGCGAAAGCACCTTGGATTGGGGCGCAGAGTTCGACAGCATTTCCATTTGTCTCTCGAAAGGCTTGGGTGCTCCCGTTGGTTCGCTACTCATTGGCAATCAGGACTTTATCGCAAAAGCAAGGCGATTCCGCAAGGTGATGGGCGGCGGGATGCGTCAGGCGGGCTACCTCGCAGCAGCGGGCATTTTTGCGTTGGAAAACCATGTCGAAAGGCTGCGTGACGACAACCGCCGGGCGAGGGTTTTAGGTGAAACTTTGCGCCTTCAAAACTGGGTCGCCGACGTGCGCCCCGTTCAGACGAACATCGTCATTTTCGATCTCGTGCCGCCGCTCACGGCTGCGGATTTGTTGAAAAAACTGGAGGAAAAAGGGGTGATGGCCACTGCCTTTGGGCCAGCGACGGTGCGGTTTGTGACGCACTTGGATTTTACAGAGGAGATGCTTGGGAAGGTGGTGGAGGTGATTAAACTGATGGAATTTTAATCAACATCAAAAACCTCTTTCACATCCACTGTGATGCCCGTAGCTGGGTCGGTCATTTTGCCAGATTTGAACCATTCGTAGTCGTCTTTGTCAGGTGAATAAAGCACGATGGCAAGCAGTTCTGGTATGATGACCCAAGCGGATTTCACGCCTGCAGGGAAGTAGTATTGCTTGATTTTTTGAATGATGCTGCTCAAAGATTGGGTGGAGGACAGGATTTCAACCGTTGTCAATGGCATTTGGTTCATTTTCACAACGTCGGGCTGTTTGCCCAATTCACGGTTCATTTTTGGGTAAATGCAGATATCGGGGGTGAATTTTCTTTTGCGGATACCTAAGTCAAGTCGGGGTAGTATAGAATACCCTAACCCATTATTTATCTTTAGCAATGAACTCAAATGAGGTCTCAGTAAGGAGCAATGAAGACTTGACATGTTGGGCTGGACTTCATGTTTGTAAGTATCTATTTCTTTTTCTCGTTGGCTTGTAGGGCTTACGACCCAGTTGCGACTTTTGGGCAAAAATAGATAAAGGGCCACAAATCCTGAGCACAAGTTGAAATTGGTTTCGTTCAAGCGACGGTGGGCTTGTGACGCACTTGGATTATACGGAGGAGATGCTGGATAGGGTGGTTGAAGTAGTGGAAATAGGATTCAAATCCACGTCAAAAACCTATTCGAAAACAATTCGGGAAGTATAAGGGTCATCTCTAAGGTACGCAACTTTTATTCTTGAACCAATATTTAACCCCTCTACTTTTTCGGTCTGGAATCTACTACCAATCACTTTTCCATCAACAGTATAGTTATACCAATATCGAGTTGAGCCATATTTTGAACTGCTGATATCGTGTATAACGCCTTCTGTGTAAATCGTTAACTCTTCATTTCTTAGGTCTGAAAACTCTTTTGCTTTGCAATTATCCTTTGCAATTGCAATCGCAAATAGTGCTAAAATTAGTAAAATGACATATAGGTTTTCTCTTTTCGATTTCAATGGAACTTTGTCATTCCGTGTTTTCATACTGCTTAGGTTAACTTTAAAATATCAATGGCTGGATTAAGTGAAAACTCAATCCAGCCTTCTGCAAAAATCATACTCTAAAGTCAAGCTCCCATTGTGAAGAAAGGTAGAAACCTTGCGAATAAGCAGCATCTGTCAAATTTTGTTTTTTCAAACCAACTCCTTCGCCCTCCTCACCGCCTTCTCCAACCCACTCGCATCCTTCCCCCCTGCTGAAGCAAAGAACGGCTGCCCGCCGCCGCCGCCTTGGATGTCCTTGGCCAGTTCCCTGACCATGTTCCCGGCGTTGTAACGGTCGGTGAGTTCCTTGCTCACGGAGACCATGATTTGCGGCTTGCCGTCGCTTTCGAGGCCGAAGACGATGACGCAGTTGCCGACCTCTTGGTCCAATTGGAAAGCGAGGGTCTTGACGGCATTGGCGTCCTGCAAGGGCAGTTTGGCGGCGAGGAATTTAACCCCATTCACCTCCTCGAACTGGCCTTTCAATTGGCCTTTGATGGCCCCGGCCTGCTCGTGTATCATCTGCTCGACCTGCTTTTTCAGCGAGCGCACCTCGTCCTGCAAAGCGGTGATGGCCTTGGCGGGGTGCTGTGCGCCTTTCAGCAGCGCCTTGATTTCGTCCAGTTCCTCAATTTGTGATAGGAAATACTGCTCTGCATTGGCAGCGGTCACTGCCTCGATGCGGCGCACGCCAGCGGCTACGGCGCTTTCGCTCACGATTTTGAACAGGCCAATCTCGCCAGTGGCGGCTACGTGCGTGCCCCCGCAAAGCTCTTGGCTGAAGTCTTTGTCGAAAGTGATGACCCGGACGGTCTCGCCGTATTTCTCCCCGAAAAGCATCATGGCGCCAAGCTTTTTGGCTTCCTCAATGGGCATGTGGCGCACTTCTTCGAGGGCGATGTTCTCCCGGATTTTACCGTTCACCATTGCCTCGATTTCCCGCACCTGCTCGTCCGTCACCTTCTCGAAATGCGAGAAGTCGAAGCGGAGGCGGGCAGCGTCCACGTCCTGGCCTTTTTGCAATGCATGGTTGCCGAGCACCTTGTGCAAAGCGGCGTGCAGCAAGTGCGCACCCGTGTGGTTGGCGCTCGTTGACTGGCGCTTGGTGGCGTCCACTTTGGCTTCCACATTGGCACTGATTTCCTTCGGCAAACGCTCGACAACGTGAACGGTCAGGTCGTTTTCCTTCACCGTGTCGAGCACGGCGATGCGCTCAGCATTGCCGAATTCCATCCAGCCCGTGTCGCCGTGCTGGCCACCGCTTTCCGCATAAAATGGCGTCCGGCTGAGTACGATATGGTGCTCGTTTCCTTTCTTTGTTTTTACGGTTCTGCTGCGCAAAACCTGCGATTTGCGCACTTCTAACTGGTCGTAGCCGACGAACTCCACGTCGCCAGGAGCTAATATTGTCCAATCGCCAACGGTCTTTTCGGCATCGGCACGACCACGTTCTTTTTGGGCCTGCATTGCTTTTTCAAAGCCTTTTTCGTCCACGCTCCAGCCCTTTTCCTCTGCCATCAGGCGGGTGAGGTCAATCGGGAAGCCGAAAGTGTCGTAGAGTTCAAAAGCCTCATCGCCAGCGATGACGCCATCCTTGGCGGTCAGGTTTGCGAAGCGGCGAAGGCCATTTTCAAGCGTGTTCAAAAACGACTTTTCCTCGCTCTGGATGATTTTGGCAACCTGCTCTTGCTGTGCCTTCAATTCAGGGAACACATTGGCGAACTGGTCGGCCAACATCGGCACGAGGCGGTAGAGGAAAGGTTCTTTGATGTTCAAAAACGAGTAGTAATAGCGTACTGCCCTGCGCAAAATTCGGCGAATGACGTAGCCCGCCCCGCCATTGTCAGGCAACTGCCCATCGGCAATCGTGAAGCTCACTGCCCGGATGTGGTCGGCGATTACCCGCATCGCAATGTCCGATTTCACGTTCGGGGCGAGGTTGACGATGGAGGTCGGCGTGTCGGGATATTGCCCCGTGTATTTTATACCGCTCTCATTTTCAACGAATTGTATGATGGGCGTGAAGATGTCGGTGTCATAGGTATTGTACTTGCCTTGGATGACGAGCGTGAGGCGCTCAAAGCCCATGCCCGTGTCCACGTGCTTTTCGGGCAGTTCTTCCAGCGAGCCATCGGCCTTGCGGTTGAACTGGATGAATACGTTGTTCCAAATCTCGATGACCCTTGGGTTGTCCTTGTTCACGAGGGCCTCGCCGGGGATTTTGGCCCGCTCCTCATCGGGGCGCAGGTCTATGTGGATTTCGGTGCAGGGGCCACAGGGGCCTGTGTCGCCCATTTCCCAAAAATTGTCCTTTTTGTTGCCATTGATGATGTGGTTTGGCGGCAGCACCCGGCCCCAAAAGGCACGGGCCTCGTCGTCAGCTGGGACGCCCTCGGCTGGGCTACCTTCGAAGACGGTGGCATAGAGGCGGTCTTTCGGCAGGCCCAACTTCTCGGTCAGCAGTTCCCATGACCAAGCGATGGCCTCATCCTTGAAATAGTCGCCAAACGACCAGTTGCCAAGCATCTCGAACATGGTGTGGTGCGTGCCGTCACGGCCCACTTCTTCGAGGTCATTGTGCTTGCCACTGACCCGGAGGCATTTCTGGGTGTCTGCAATGCGCCGGATGTCGGGTGTTTGTGTTCCGAGGAAGTAGTCCTTGAACTGGTTCATGCCCGCATTGGTGAACATGAGCGTGGGGTCGTCCTTGTTGACGATTGGGGCGGAGGGCACTATTTTGTGGCCTTTGGAAGCGAAGAAGTCGAGGAATGCTTGGCGGATTTGTTGTGCGGTCATAAAATTAAGTATTGGTATTGGCAGGTCTTTGAGAAGAAAATGGCTTTGCAAAGGGTTGAATTGAAATATTTCTATAATTTTTATTTGCCCGATTTGACAAAAATCATTTTTATAAACAGTTGATTGTCTTTTAATTTAGCCCTAAAACTGAACTGAAAGTTTCAGCAATTGAGCAAAAGTTTTCAACATCAAGGTTGATTTTATTTGTTTTTAACCATATTTGCAGCCCGAACCTGATTTTTTTATTGTCAATAATATTTATTTGACCAATAATTCAGGTTGTGGACAGTCTTTGAGAGGAATAATCTACTGATATATCCAGACGTGTTTTCGGTTTTTTGCGCACGTTAACGAAAATGGCGGCTTTACGTCATTTTCAATTGACAAAACCTAAAAATTGGACAAACGGATTTGAAAAGCACAAGGGAGGGACACCCTTAAATTTTTGCTTTGACGATGCCTGTCCATTTTGAGGCCTTTTTTTGAAGGGCGCAAAGTTAGGTTTTGGCTCAACAACAGAACAGTATGAGACGAGAAAAATTCTTCTACAACAAGCAAACACTTCAGTTCGAAAAAATCCGGCTTTCCTTTCAGGAGCGTTTAAAAAACCTTTTTGGAATTGGTTCAGCTATTTTGGTGACAGGTTTGTTACTATCAGAAGCTCGGATGCAGCTCTTCCCTTCTCCGCAGGAAGAAATTTTGCACAAGGAAATTGACCAACTCAAAAGCGAAATCAAAGTTGCTGAGAGCAATTTTGAACAACTTTCCTCCGTGGTCAGCAACTTGCAAGACCGTGACCGCCGTATCCACCGTATGGTTTTGGAAATGGATCCTATAGATGAAAACATTTGGGAAGCGGGTGTGGGTGGCTCCGAAAAATACTCCGATTTGCAGAACTTCAGCCGTTCAGGTGATTTGATGGCTCAACTTCGGCAAAAAATCGAGAAGCTGAAACGCCAAATGGTGACCCAGTCCAAGTCATTCGATGAAATCGAGAAAGTGGCAATGGACAAGGAAAAAATGCTCGCATCCATACCATCCATTAAGCCGGTTCGTGTTGACAAACTGAACCAACGGGTAGAACTGCTTTCCGGTTTTGGCTACCGTTTGCACCCAATCCACAAGATTTTCAAAATGCATGCTGGCATTGACTTTTCTGCTCCTCAAGGGACGGACATTCAGGTCACTGGTGACGGGGTGGTGGAGAAGGTAGAACACGACCGCAGTGGCTATGGCTTGCACGTCCTTGTTGACCACGGGTTTGGTTACAAGACCCTTTATGGCCACATGTCAGCAGTTAATGTGCGTCAAGGCGAGAAGGTCAAAAAAGGCCATCTTATTGGAAAGGTTGGTAGCACGGGAACGTCAACTGCCCCGCATTGCCATTATGAGGTTCACTACAAAGGCAAGCCCGTCAACCCAATAGACTATGTTTTGGATGGCTTGACACCTACCCAGTACCAAGAGTTGGTGCGCCTTTCAGAGCTTGACAACCAGTCTTTTGATTAATTTTCGATACACCTTTTTATCAGCAAACAAAACTAAAGACCACCTAAACATCACCATTTTAATAGTGATTATGTCTTTCAAGATTTTTGAAAAAGGCTCCCGGGTTGGGGGTCTTTTTTTTGCATTACCTACGCTGCTTTTTTCCATTGGATTGTTTGGACAAGAGACCAAGACCGTCAGCATCATAGGTGTGGGCGATATGATGCTCGGCACCAATTATCCATCCAAAAAATATCTCCCGCCGAACGGTGGCAGCGATTTGTTAGCCGATGTGAGGAAACAGTTGTTGAATGCCGATGTCACATTTGGCAATTTGGAAGGAACACTTTTCGATGGAGAGGGCACCCCAAAGACCTGCAACGACTCTTCAAAATGCTATGTTTTCAGGACACCAGCCAGTTATATCCGTCATTTTGACGATGCTGGCTTCGATGTGTTGAGCATCGCAAACAACCACTCCGGTGATTTTGGCCCCACAGGTCGAAAAGGAACGAAAGCCGTATTGAAAAATGCAGGGATTGCCTATGCAGGTTTGGAAGACACCGACGAGACGGCAATTTTTGAGCGGAACGGGGTCAGGTTCGGTTTCTGCGCTTTTGCCCCCAACAGTGGCACTTGCGATATAAGGAAAATTGACAGGGCGAAAGCCATTGTTGCCAGCCTTGAGAAACAGTGCGATATCGTTATCGTCTCATTTCATGGTGGAGCAGAAGGTGCTGATAATCAACATGTTGTCAATAAAACGGAGTTCTATTTGGAGGAAGACCGTGGAAACGTGGTGAAGTTCTCACATGCGGTTATTGACGCAGGGGCAGACGTTGTTTTTGGCCACGGGCCTCATGTCACAAGGGCCGTGGAGCTTTACAAAGACCGCTTCATTGCCTACAGCCTTGGCAATTTTTGCACGTATGGGCGTTTCAGCCTCAGTGGTCCAGCGGGCATTGCCCCAATTATCAAAGTAGTCACTGACCAAAAAGGGGAGTTCGTGAAGGGGCAAATCACCGCTACTTATCAGCAAAAAACACATGGCCCCAAAATTGACCCTGATAAAAGGGTGATTAGTAAGATCAAAGAGTTAACCAAGGCCGATTTTCCAAATACAGCTTTGAATATTTCTCTTGACGGTTCTATTTCCAAGGAGTAGGTCATTCCCAAGTTGATTTCAATCCTCTCAGCCCCATATCCACGATGCGTTCGTTTTTGGTGGCATCATCTGCATAGAAATCGAGCTGACCATTTGTGTTTCCATCTTCCCATTCCAAACTATTGTTGATGGAAAATGAGATGTTCACCTTCACGTCGGCGGTTTCGTTTCCTGTTATCACAAGTGGCGTCTCGAACTTGCCGGTAACTATACAAGAGCCTGTTGGCACTGGGCTTGTGTCAAATATCGGGTTGACAACCGTTGTTGCACCTATTGGGGCTTGGCCTGAATATACCTTATTGTAAGCCTCATATTGGGCAGAAAAAGAGGTTTCGAAGGCCCAATATCCTTGTTTTTTGTCATCATTGACGACGATGGTTTGCTGATTTGGGGTTAGCTTGCCGATATAAGTGTTGAACCCAACGAAAGAGGCTAAAGAGCCGGTTTGGTCGCTTAATTCTCCGATGACGGGGACATTGTGCAGGTTGTACTTGATACCATAGTTTTGATAGGTTACACTTGTGCGCACCCATTCGTAAGTACCAGGCGGTAGGTCATTTAGACTTATCGTGGCAAAATGTTCACCATCGCCCACCAATTTGGCTTTGTCAAAGTCAACTGCATTTTCTCCTCCTTTCATAGTTTCCATACCTGAGTATAGAATGGCCCCGTCTCCCAATGGGGTGAGAGCGTCTTTGGCAAATTCGATGTAGTGTACGCTGATTTGCTTAAAATTGGGTGTTAGAGTAGCATGTCCCTGTGGGATTTGAGAAGGCATGCCCAAATTGTCAAGCCGCTCCTGGTTTGGGTCAAGGTGGAAATAGAACTGAAGATTGGCTGCACTACTTTTTGGGTCTTTTTTGCAAGAGCCTAAGGCCAGAACAACGAGCGAAATGCTAAAAATGGTTTTGATTTTCATAACCGAGTATTTTTTAGGTAAAGTAATCGGGCAAAAAACGTGGCCAACTATTAAGAAAGTTTACCTAACATGAAAATTGGCCTGCTTTTTTCCTATTCAAAGGTTAAAGACCTCGAATTGGGGTGCGTTTTTTTCCCCCCAACAGTTTTATCAAAAACTGGCCTATCACCAACAAGCTTCCCGCTGGCTAAATCGTAGTACAAAACAGGAGTTCACAAAAAACAATTTAGAACAATGCTCGCATTATTCGGCATATTGATTCTTTTCGGCTGTGTGGCCAAGTTGGCGCTAAGTGGTGCAGAATAAACCTTCATTTTGCAATAAAACAATGCCATGAAAAATGGGATTGTGGCAACAACGCCACAATCCCATTTGGGCTATTTCCAGATTTCGATTAAGAATGGGTCAGAACTCGACTTCCCTTTCAATCACAGCTTCTTTACGCTTGACCTTGACCTTCGCTTTGTCCCCCTTCTTGAATTTTGCGAGGCCGTCCATGTAATCGTAGATGGTCTTCACCTGCACCTCGCCAATTTGGATGACAATGTCTCCTTTCTCCAATCCAGCTTTTTTAGCTGGCTTTTCGTCCATAACGGCATCAATGCGCATCCCTTCCCCATCATAAACATAGTCAGGCATTACTCCTAATGTAACCTTGAAGCTGGCACCCTGTTGCGATTCGTCTTTTGTTTTGGTGAAAACGAGCTTGCCATCATCATTCAGGTTCTCTACAAGCGTTGCTATAAAATTGGACACTTCCAAGATACCTTGGTAGTTCACCAGTTCGCTGTCATCGGAAGGCTTATGGTAGTCAGTGTGCTGGCCGGTGAAAAAATGAAGCACTGGCATGTCCTTCAGGTAAAAAGAGGTATGGTCGGATGGCCCAACCCCGCTATCTGTCGTTTTGGTTTTGATACCTGCAATAGAGATTTTGGCTAATTCATCCTTCCAAGTAGGGGAGGTGCCCGCTCCATTGATGGCCAGAACCTTCTCTTCGTTCAGTCGGCCAACCATATCCATGTTGAGCATGTAGTTGACGTTCTGGAGACCAAAACTTGGTTTCTCAACGAATTTCTTTGACCCTATCAGCCCCAGCTCTTCTGCTGAAAATGCGAGGAAAAGATAGTTGTTGTTTTTGGCCTTCGAGTCGTTTTTGAGGTATTCGGCCAAGTACAACAAGGATGCCACGCCGCTTGCATTGTCATCTGCACCATTATGGACGGCTGGTTCGCCAACATGGAGTGAAGCGCCAGGCATCCCAAGCCCAAGGTGGTCATAATGAGCGCCTATGATGACGGTGTTGGCGGCTTTGTTGTCAATAAAACCGACCACATTGCGGCCTGTGCGGGGTTCGCCTCCTGTCGTAGAATGTGGGTTGGCGTTGAAGTTGAAATCGAACGCATGAAACCATGAGCCACCAATTCCCTTGGGTTCAAGCCCAATCTCCTCGAAACGAGTGGCAATGTAGCGGCCTGCCATTTCTTCATATTTGGTGCCAGCCTCCCGACCTTGCAAGAGGTTGGAGGATAGGTAAACTACATCAATTTGAAGCTGTTGGAGTGGCTGGCTTCCGTTCTGGCAGTATGAAAACTGTCGCATGAATGTCATCGAAAAGACAATTGCAAACGAAATGAATCTCATTTTTTTAATTTTTTTTGATGTTGATGAAAACTTTTTGCAAACTTTACGTTGAAAATATGTAAAGTGAGCCAGATGTGTTAGTTAGTTGAAAAACAGTGTTTTATTTTGCATTTAAGGAGTTGATTGGTTTGAATGTACAAAGACAAAAGGTTAAATCCAGTAGATTTTCATTAGGGATTTTTGTTTTTTTCTACTTTGTTTTGTGAAATCATAGTAACGAACTACTTTTGACCCGTCCAGTCTTGCTGATATTACCACTTAATCCTTGTTAGAACTTTTCTATCTATTCAATGTTGAATAGTCCATTGCATTCCAAATAACCGTAAAAAAATAGTGTTTCATAGTGTGAGGGGTAACCGCTTCGGTGGTTGCTCCTTTTTTTGTCTAAAAATCTCTCGAAATTAATGCCGAGGCAAATTCTTCCAGGATAGTCTTTTTCGGACCAACAGAACTTATCTTCGACAAAGCGTCAAGGGCTGTTTGCCAATAGGTTTCCTTCACTTGATTTGCTGCTTCAGCCACCTTCAATTCTCTAAAGATTGAAAGGACAGTTTCGATTTTCTCCGCCTCCTCAATATTATGCCCGGTTGTAAAATACTTCCGAAGTTCCTCCCCTTTCGGAGGGGAAGCAAGCTCAAGTGCTTTCAGGTACAGATAAGTCTTCTTATTTTGGGCAATATCGCCTCCCGGCTTTTTGCCGACTTTGGCAGGGTCGCCAAAAGCATCCAAGATGTCGTCTTGTAACTGAAAAGCGATGCCGAGGTTTCTGCCAAATTCATAGAGCAGCCGGGCTTCATCATCATCCGCACCACCCAAAAGGGCACCGATTTCGAGTGAGGTTGCCACCAAAGCTGCTGTCTTGTATTCTATCATCTTTAGGTAATCCTCTATATCGAGGTTGCCTTTGGTCTCAAAGACCATATCCATTTGTTGGCCCTCACAAACCTGTATAGCCATCCGGTTGAAAGCTTTCAGAACTTGCAAGGACTTTGGGGTTTGAACTTCCAACAAATATTCGTAGGCGAGTATCATCATTACGTCGCCCGCCAAGATGCCAGTGCTTAATCCGTACTTCTGATGGACAGTGGCCATACCCCGCCGGATGGGTGCGGCATCCATGATATCGTCATGGACCAAGGTGAAATTATGAAAAACCTCAATAGCTAATGCTGCGGAAAGGCTTTTGGTGTAGTGTTCATCGAATAAGTAATGCGCTGCGAGGACAAGGGCGGGCCTTAGGCGTTTCCCCCCGATCTGCAAAATGTAATTGACAGGTTCGTAAAGTTCATCTGGTGTACCAGTGAATCTTTTGTCATTGAGGAATGATTCAAAGTTTTGCTGAAATTGGTGTAAAGTTTGCATAAACAATTTGCAAATAGAATTCAATTGCAGGGCAAAAATAACCTTGAACCGTTCATTTTTTTGAAAATCCCTCCGACTTACTGAAACGAAACAAGCCTTTTCCCAAAATACATTGTTCCTCAACAGATTTCACTGCGTTTCACAGGTTCCATATTTTCAGCGTTCAAAACATTTAATCACTCATTTAACAAGCGATGCTCTATAACATGAAAAAAAATCGTCCCGTGAATATACTATTGATAGAAGACAATCCTGGTGACATAAGACTTGCACAAGAAGCCTTCAAGGAAGGAAAAATTGATGTAAACCTTGACGTGGTTATGGATGGAATGGAGGCCATTCACTTCCTGAACAAGTCAGGACCTTATCAAGAATCCAGTAGGCCCGACCTGATCCTTTTGGATTTGAACCTCCCCAAGAAAGATGGTAGGGAAGTATTAGGAGAAATAAAAGTTGACCCATCGTTACGGAGCATTCCAGTAGTGATTTTGACGACCTCTAACGCTGAACAGGACATTGCTCAGAGTTACGACCTCCACGTTAATTGTTATATCAATAAACCAGTTGATTTCGACCATTTTTTTGACATCATCAAAAAGATAGAAGAATTCTGGCTGAAGACGGCGATTTTACCCTCTATGATACCATAATGACTTTTCTCTTTCTTTCCCTTTTGTCCACAATTACAGTTTTTATTGTTAAATAAAGGCAATGAGCGCCAAGAAAAACAGAGTTTCCATTTTATGTTTTGACACAGATACGTCGGATGCCGACCTATTGGATAAGTACCTGAAAGACTTGGGTACAAAGTACGAATTCTACCATGTTGAATCCCTGAAAAATGGCCTTGAAATGATTTCCCAGCAGGCCATTGACTTGGTGCTTTTGGAGTTGAACTTGAAAGATTCACACGGGTTTAGAACCATCACCGCTTTCATGGAGGCATCCCCCAATATCCCTTTGGTGGTTGTCACCTCGGTCAATAATGAGATAATCATAAGCCAAAGCGCTAAAGCAGGCGTTCAGGATTATTTGATAAAGGGACAGTTTGATGCAAAATTGCTATGCAGGGTGGTGAACTTCTCGCTTCATCGGTTCAAGGTTCAACGGAAATTAGAGGAAACTGCTGAGGAATTGGAGGGCTTTAAGAAGCAATTTTTGGAGGCGCAGAAAATGGCCAGTTTTGGTACCTGGGAAATGGATGTCGTTTCAAATGAGATGACTTGGGCCGATGAAGTGTACCAAATTTTTGGCATCCAAAAAGGCAGTATGACCCCAGCACTCTCAGAATATCTTAAATTCGTACCAAAGGAGGATAGGCCATCCGTTGAGTTGTTTTTTGAAGAAGCAGGGCGGGACGGACACCTCCACAACATGGAGCATAGAATTACCGTGGACAGCTTGAATATTAAGGACGTTCAGGTGCAGGCTATGGTGAAAATGGAAGAGTCGGGCAATAAGATTGTCCTTGTTGGCCTCATTTGGGACATAACCGAGCGCAAGACTTCCGAAAAACTGTTACTTGAAAAAGCTATTACCAACCAAACGGTACGGATTCAAGAAGAGGTGCTGGCTGACCTTGGCTTCCAGGTTAGGACGCCACTTTCATCAATTGTAAACCTGCTATTCCTGCTTGGAAATACCAAAACCTCGACTCAACAAGAGATGCTGGTCAACAACCTGAAGACTTCAGTAAGTGACCTGTCCATTTCAGTAAACAACCTGCTTAATTTCTCCTTGATGGTGACGGATACCGTCAAAATAGAAGAGGAGGATATCGCATTGGCGGAGTTTTTGGTCGGGGCCATCAACGTGGTAAGGATAAAGGCCGAGACGGCAAAATTGAAACTGCGATTCATGCCTGATGCCAACTTACCTGAGAAAATTACCGCTGACCCAAGGAAAATCACCCAGATTATTTACAACCTGATAGAGCACGCACTCAAACAAAGTGAAGAAGGAGATGAAATAGTTACAAAGGCCAGTTGCGAACCCGTTTTGGATGGCATGGAGCTGGAAGTTAAGATAGTCAACACTCGTAAGCAATTGAATGCCAATGAGTTGTTGGAGCTAAACAATGTAGAAGATATTATCAAAGACGTACTTAACAACAATGGAAAAGAGGCCAACCATAAGAAGAAATTGGTCGGGTTGGCCATTGCCTCCAAGTTGGTCAGGTCGCTTGGGGGGATTCTTAAATTCCAAAGCCTCGATGGTGCTGGCTCCGAAATACTGGTTAAACTGCCCGTCAAACCTTCAACGAAAATAAGGTTTAAGGTTGGGGAGAAACCTACCTCTCCTTTGAAAATATTGCTGGTGGAGGACCACTTCCTCAACCAATTGGCAACAAAAAAAGTGCTGATGTCCTGGTCTGACCAAGTGAGTGTTGACATCGCCGAAAACGGACAGCTTGGCCATGAAGCGGTGGCAGCCAATAATTATGATATTGTCTTGATGGACATTCAAATGCCCGTGATGAACGGCCTTGATGCTGCCAAAAAGATCAGGGAGTTCAGCAAAGTGCCCATTATTGCCCTTACGGCAAATTCGAGCAAACAAGAAGAGGAAAAATGCCTCGAATTGGGTATGAACGACTATCTCTCCAAGCCTTTCAAACCACAAGACCTCTATGAACGTATCCTGTCAGTTTTGATAACGGTAGCTGAATGACTTTGAGGAGGCATCTATTTTCAAACAAACCTTGTGTGATTCTGTGCTTTATCTTTCGGGATGCTGCTAAATCTTGCTTTCTTTGCCCGTAAATGCAGGATAAATGTTGACTCAAAAAGCGAAATACGCTATTAAGGCACTGGTTTATTTGGCCAAAGAAGAGAACCTCGCCAAAACAAAAGACATTGCGGAGCGATGTCATATCCCGAAGAAATTCCTCGAATCCATTTTGATTGAACTAAAGAACCACCACCTCGTTGAAAGCGTCCAAGGTGCCAACGGTGGCTACCGACTTTTGAGAAAGCCTGAAAATATCAGCCTCGCCGACCTACATCGGATGTTTGAGGGGCCGATAGCCCTCACGTACTGCGCATCCCTGAATTTCTACAAGTCCTGCAACGACTGCGACGACCTTGCCACCTGCGAGGTGCGCCGTGCGATGACCTATGTTCGGATTCAAACGCTGCAGGCGCTTCAAGACATTACCCTTCAAAGGATGGTGGAAGGTAGTGATTTGCCTGCCTAAGAAATTCATATGGGTAATTAGCCTAAAATTCTTCTTCAACGCTTTCATTAAGCAAAGGGCTGACGTAAACCCTGTTCAACTCTTTCCGCTGGTTAATGCGGTAATGGAAGGAAAGCACCATGGTGCGTGATTGCCACAAGAAATTTTCCTCAGAATAAAAAGTAACACCTTCGGAAAAAGAACGCCTACGCCGGCTGTTGAAAACGTCATTTACGCTCAAGGTCAATGTCCCGTTTTTCTTCAAAAAATCCACTCCCAGCGCAAAGTCGAGCGCAGTGGTTGCCCGTTGGAGGCCTTGTGTTGTGGTTCTTGGTGCAGAATAGCTGAGGGTGACTTGCGTATTTAGTTTTTCACGGATGCTATACCTCGAACTTGCTTTGGTTTCCATGGAATAGGAGCCACCACCTACGAACACTTCTTTACCTTGGTGCAAGAAGCTCCCTTCTGATAGGGAGTGATAGAGGTTCACGTCGCCATTGAGCCGCAATTTTTTGTTGGGAAAATAGGAATAAGTAAACTCGACGCCATAGTTCCTTTTGAAATCGAGGTTCTCGGCCTGGGTAATGGTAATGCCCGGCGAAGCTGAGTCCACCCTTTGCAGCCGCTTGATGACGTCCTGTGTGTGGCGGTAGTACGCCACCGAACTCAGTGATGCTTTTACCCAGTAGCGGATATAGCCCAATTCAAAGGCATTGGTGTACTCTGGCTGAATATTCGGGTTTCCCCGGAAAATGTTTCGGCGGTCACGGATGGTGTAAAAAGGATTGAGGTCAGAGTAAACTGGGCGCTGTATGCGACGGCTATAGCTTGCTTGGAAGGCATCGGTCTCCGTTAGTTTATAGGTCAAAAAAGCGCTTGGGAACAAGTTGGTGTACCTGGTCGAATTCGTCAAGCTGGTGGCAATCAGTTTTGTCGTAACGTCCGTGTGTTCGACCCGTATGCCTGTTTGCCAGGTAAACTTGTTGATGGAATTCCCAAGGTTCAAGTATATGCCGTTAATAGCTTCTTCGAATAGAAAGTCATTGGTAAAATCTGCATCTGGATTTTCAATGCTATTTACTACTTCGCTTACTTCGTAATTGTTGGAAATCTGCCGGACGGCACTTTGCCATCCGGTTTCTAACCTGCCATTATTTCCAAATGGAATCAAATAGTCCACGTTGCTGCTAAGTCGGTGGTTTCCTTCCTTGCTATTGGCCATTTGCCGGTAGTCCACTCCGTTAAGGGGATTGTTTGCCCCATCGAAATAGTGCTCTTCGAACACGGACGATTTGGCCATTCCCATGTTTTCGTATTGAAGTTCGGTAACGAGTTCATGTCCATTTTGTTCGAACTTGGTTTTATACAGCATCGAATAACGAAAGTTGGAATCCGATTCTTTTTCAGCCTCCGTTCGGTTGGTGATTTGGAGAAGATTATCAGGATTGCCAAAGGCATCCAGGTACTGCAGTGCAGATGAATTGTCGCCAGTACTTCTTCTGTAGGCAAAAGAGGTGGTCAGGAAGTTGTTAGCGTTCAAGTGATAGTCGCAGTCAAGTTTGATAAATCCCGGTAGGCTTGACCGCTCGTGCGTCCGGTCCATATTGGAGTAAAAACTGCTGTCAGGATGGCCGAGCCTATAGAATTCATTGCGGAAACTGCCTGTGCCTGGCCTGTTGGCGTACCAGCCGCCCATGCCGAAATATCCATTGAACTTCCCCTTTCTGTAGTTGATATTGAGGCCACCGCCCATGTTGCGCTTGTTACCAATATGCGCATCCACCGATCCGTTCAGCCCTTTTTTCTGGTTGGATTTCAGGACGATGTTCACGATGCCCGCCATGCCCTCTGCCTCATATCGTGCCGAGGGGTTCGTGATGACCTCGATGCGCTCGATTTGGTTAGCCCTGATTTGCCGCAGGCCCGACAGGTTTTCGCCTCCCAACAGCGAGGAAGCCCGTCCATTCAACAGGAGGCGGAAATTGCCGCTGCCCCGAAGACTGAGCTTGCCGTCGCTGTCAACGGAAATGCCCGGTACATTGCGCAGCACGTCTTCTGCTGTGCCACCTGCGCTGGTCAGGTCTTTTCCTACATTGAAAACCCGTTTGTCCAGCGCCATCGTCACCGTGCTTTTCTCTGCACGTACTTCCACATGGGCTAAATGGGACATGTTGAGTGTCAGCTCTACCTTGCCCAGGTCCCATATTTTGGCAGGGTTGGGCGGTTCGGCTTCGCCGAAAGTGACGGGCTGGTAGGCCAAGAATTCTATTTTGATGAAAAAATTGGAGTGGCTGGTTTTTAGGCTAAAACTGCCATCGGCAATGGAAGTGGTGCCCGTGAGCAAGGAACTGTCTTTTTTTGAAAAAAGGCTGATGGTGGCAAATTCCAAAGGAAGCTGATTGTCTCGGTCTATGATTTTTCCAATAATTTCAAACGGTTTTCGATTCGGCTGGCCATTAGAAGCCTGCTCTACCTGAGCAGATAGCTTAAGGGCAAACGCCATGACTAAAACAAGTACAACCGTCTTGTTTTGAATGGGTAATAGTAAGCCCTTATAGTTCATACTAAGGTTTGCAAGAATTGGTGATAAATTTTTCAGCAGAAATTTGAGTTAATTAGAATCGTGAAATTGTCGTATTTAATTGATAGTCAGCGATTTGAAATGTATTTTCCTGATTTCATGTTAAACCTGATTTCTGCGAAGTACCAAACTGGGAGGGAATTGTTGTTTTGAGGGGCAAAGCCATTTTTGCTTATCGGGCCTGCCAACCTTTTTGAAATGCCTATGAAAAAAATCCTGGTCAAAATTGCTAATTTTGATAACAGTGCCTTTGTATTTGCCTTTCTACAAAAATCGTACTAAAATTCAATCCTGCTCCAAACAACCACAGCCGAGGCCACCGTCAACCCACCAATTGCCGCCACCGACCAGTCCAGTCCCAGCCAGTCGGCGATGAGGCCCGTGAGCAGCGCACCGATGGCATAGCCCAAGTCCCGCCAAAGCCGGAACACCCCAATGCTCTCCGCCCGTTGTTGCGGGTATGTCCGCTGCGCAATGGCGGCGAGGAAGGTCGGATAGACCACTGCCGTGCCGAGGCCAAGCAGGGCACTTAGGCCGATGAACTGCCAATTTTGAGAAGCAGGAATGAACCCAAACAGCGCCAGCCCTTGCAGCGCCATGCCCCAGGCCAGCATTTTTTTATGGGAAAAAACATCGGCCAGCTTGCCCGTACCCAATTGCCCAAGGCCCCAAACGGCGGGATAGATGGCCACGATGACCCCGGTTTGCGCCAGCGAAAAACCTTTGGTTGCCAGCAACAGTGGCAGCAGCCCCCAGACCATGCCGTCGTTGAGGTTGTTGACGAGGCCAGCCTGTGTGATGGCCCCGAGCGAGGGATTGCGCCAGCTCGTTTCCCAGAAAACGCTTTTTTGCTGCGCAATGTCCGATGTTGCGGCCTCCGCCGCAACGTGGCGGCGGGTGTCTTTTACCCAAATAAAACTGCTGAGTAAGCCCACCACGGCAAGCCCAATGCCAATGTAGAACGGGTAGGGCCGCAGCCCGTAATGACTTGCTAACCAGCCCGTTGCGAAAGCAACTGCCCCAACGGCCAAGTAGCCCGCCGCCTCGTTCAGTCCCATTGCCAGGCCCCTGTCACGGTCGCCAACGAGGTCCATTTTCATCACCACTGTGCTCGACCAGCAAAGCCCTTGGTGGATGCCGAGCAGTACGTTGGCGACGATGACCCACTGCCAGTTTGGGGCATAAATTAGCAGGAGTGGGATGGGTAAGGCTAATGCCCAACCGAGCAGCAGCAGGTTTTTACGGCCCCATCGGTTGGCCAAGGCCCCGGTGTAATAGTTGGTGATGGCCTTGGTGATGCCAAACACCACAATGAACGATAAGATGGCCGTCTTGACCGCCATGCCGAACTCCTGTTTCGCCAACTCCGGTAAGATGGTACGCTCCAGACCGACCATGCCCCCCACGAAGGCATTGATGACGACGAGCAGGGTGAACTGCCGCCAGTTTTCCCGAAGACCGAGTTTGACGGTGGAAGGCTGACGGTGGACGGTGGACGGTGGGGTCAATTCCATGTCTCGTCGTCGAGCAGCTTGTGGTCGAGGTAGGTTTCCTCCAGCCGCACGGCCATGAAGCCATTGGCCTTGAGCAACTGCACGGCCTCGTCGGCAAAGGTGCAGAACTGCCCACGGCAAAAGGCGATGATGGTGAGGTGTCGGGGAAGCTCATGAAGTCGCTCCGGCAACTGCTCGATGGGGATGGACACTGCACCAGGCAGGCTTCCTGCGGCGAATTCGTCCGGTGGTCGTACATCGAGTAGGAGGGAAACGCTGCTGTCGGGAAGGGTGTCGAGGGTAAGACTCGACGGGCTGTCAGCTTCCTTTCGGAATTGTTGTAGCGTCACTTGAACGGCAGGTTCGGCTTTGAGTGCCAGTTCCCGAAGGGCTTTCCAGGCGGCGTAGGCACTGCGCCCGCTGATGGTGTAAAAAATGAAATTGCCCTCCCGACGGGACTTCACCAGCCGTGCATTTTTCAGCAATTGCAAATGCTGCGAGGCATTGGCGACACTGATGGCAGTATGCGTGGCCACTTGCTCCACGGTCTTTTCGCCATTGGCGAGCAGGTCGAGGATTTCGAGGCGGTTGGCATGGCCGAGGGCTTTGGCCAGCCCGGCTATGGCGGTGTAGATGCTGTCTTTGAAGGCTCGTTTTTCCATGCAGCAAAGTTAATAAAAAATTATTCAATTGATTAATTGAATAACTGAATACTTATGGTTGGCGCAGGCTACCTTTCCGAAGGCATCCAAAGATTACTGTTTGCGAAGGAATTGGGGTCGGGCAGAATCGCCAAGATTGGGCTGCCCAACCCGGATTTCTTTAGCTCGTTTGTGGGTACGTTCGAGATATTTTTTTTGGGCGTTGGTACTGCTCGGCCTGCTTACCCGATTAGCGAGCGTCCTCCTCATTACCATCATGTTTTTCGTCATCGCTACCACCAAGGCAGATGTGCTGGTCGAAAAGGGCCTCTGGGAGATGATGCACGGCAGCCGTACGTATTGGTCGTCTATGCTGCTGGGAAGTAATTTTCTGTTGATAAAAGGCGGTTATGAATGGTCAATTGACCGAAAATTCAACCAAAATGAAAGCGGTCGATAATGAAAGATGAGCGAAGAAATTAAAATGTGGTTAATTCTACCGAATTAGTAGAATTTATAAAGGCTTCACTTATCTTTGCGATGGCTTTGGTGCGAAAGGTGATTCTTGGCGCACAAAAGCAAGTAACATCAAAATGTTGAGCAATGAGAAAAGTGAACCTCCGCACCATCTTGGTTTCAACTTCAGCTATCGAAATTTCCTTCCCTGCATTTTCAATAATGCGATGTCAACGCATGATGCACTCCATCTGCCTGTAACGGGCATTTCGCACTAAGCAATTTCAATAATTCCCTAAGACCAATTGCTGCATCCGGCGGGTATTCCTGCTGCTAGTAGGTGCCGGCTCTGCCATTGGTTATTATCAAATCAACCTATTTGACATGGAAAATTTTTTACGTCATCAACTTAAACTAACCCTGATATTATTGTTGGCACTTTCAACAAAAACGCAGATGCTGGCGCAACCCGGGGCAATAAACATTTCGGGTGTGGTAATAGACCAAGAGCGGAATGCGCCATTGCTTGGTGCTTCCATTTTGGTAAAGGGCACAAGCACAGGCACCGTGACGGATGAAAATGGGGCTTTTGTCCTAAATGCAAAAATCCAGTTGCCGTTTACGCTCGTCCTGAGCAGCGTCGGTTTTGAAACACAAGAACTTCATATCGCAGAACCACCGCATCAACCTTTTCAAATGCTTTTGCGGCCCAACGTTACACTCTCCGAAATCACCGTCACTGCCCGCCGCCGCCAAGAATCGGCGCAGGACATCCCCATCCCTATCGCCGTGATAAGTGGCGCAGCGGCAGAGGACGCCGGGGCTTTCAATGTGAACCGTTTAAAAGAAGCCGTGCCCTCCGTGCAATTGTATTCCTCCAATCCTCGCAATACGGGCCTGAGCATCAGGGGCTTAGGTACGACCTTCGGCCTGACCAACGACGGCATTGACCCCGGCGTCGGCTTCTACGTGGATGGGGTTTACTACGCCCGCACCGCCGCCACGACCATTGATTTTATTGACGTGGAAAGGATTGAAGTGCTGCGTGGGCCACAGGGTACGCTGTTCGGCAAGAACACCACGGCGGGCACTTTCAACGTCACCACCAAGCGGCCCAGCTTCACACCTGCCGCCAGTTTTGAATTTAGCTATGGCAATTATGGCTTCATCCAAGCAAAAAGCTCCGTGACCGGGCCATTGGGCAAAAAACTCGCCGCCCGTCTCTCGTTCATCGGTACGCAGCGGGATGGGCTTTTGTACAATGTTGCGACGCAAAAACACGTCAACGACCTGAACAACCAAGGCGTGCGGGGGCAACTTTTGTTCAAACCTTCGGAAAAAATCAACCTGCTGTTTGCCGCCGATGCCACCCGACAGCGCCCTGATGGTTATGCGCAGGTCTTCGCTGGTATGGCAACCACCTTGCGGCCCGATTATCGGCAGTTCGAACAAATCATTGCCGACCTGAATTACACGCTGCCGAGCCGTGACCCATTCGACCGCAAGATTGACCACGATACCCCGTGGCGCTCCAACCAGGATTTTGGCGGCGCTTCGCTCAATGCGGATTTTGAACTTGGAGCCGGTACGCTGACCGCCACCACTGCATTTCGCTACTGGAACTGGGGGCCATCCAATGACCGTGACTTCACCGGACTGCAAGCCTTGGCGCTGTCTCAAGCACCATCTAGGCATGAGCAGTGGTCGCAGGAGGTGCGCTGGGCTGGCACGTTTTCATCGAAACTCAGCGGCGTTTTCGGCTTGTTTGCCTTCGGCCAAAAGCTCCGTGCCGACGAAGCGCACACAGAGGAGTCGGGCGCTGCGCAATGGCGTTTCTCCCAAAGCACCACCAGCGAGCTTTGGAAAACGCCCGGCCTGCTCGACGGCTACGGCATCAAATCGTACCCGAACCTCAACACTTTCAGCGGTGCGGTTTTTGGGCAAATTGACTGGTCAATCACCAATAAAATAAGCCTGTTGTCGGGCATCCGTTTCAATTACGACGACAAGGAAGTGGACTTCCGCCGGGAGACCTACGGTGGCCTTGCAACCTCAGACCCTGACCTGCTGGCCATCAAAAACTCGGTGTACAGCAACCAATCCTTCAAAGCCCAGATTGACGATACGAACCTTTCCGGCCAACTTACACTGTCGTACAAAGCCACCAGTAAGGTGAACTCCTTTGCCACATTTTCCACGGGTTTCAAGCCGGTGGGCCTCAACCTCGGCGGCTTACCCGTGAAGGATGGCCAGCCGCAGACGGAACTGGCAGTGATAAAACCGGAGTCGGTGCGGCACTTTGAGTTTGGCATAAAAACCACGACTACAAGGGCATCCACGCTGAACCTCGTCATTTACAACACCGACATCGAGGACTACCAGACGCAAGTGCAATCGCCCGAACTAGGCGTGAACAGGGGCTACCTTGCCAACGCCGAACAGGTACGGGTGCGTGGAGTTGAATTGGATGGTAACTGGAAATCCAAGCATTTCAGCCTCACAGGCTCATTGGCCTACACCGATGGCCAATATGTGAAATTCACGAACGCTCCGCTACCGTTGGAGGAAACGGGCTTGCGGGTGGACGGTGTTCAAGTGGCCTTCAAGGACATCTCCGGTGGTGACCTGCCGGGTGTCTCCAAATGGGCAGGTTCGGTGGGCATCGAGTGGCTGACGAAGACCCAGTTACTCGGCAACAAAACTGATTTTTTCATCGCCTTCGACACCTACTACCGCTCCGAGTTCTCCTCCAGCCCGTCCCCCTCAAAGTACCTCGTGGTGGATGGTTACGCACTAGTGAACGCAAGGCTGGGCTTCCGTGCTACGAAAGGTGTCTCGCTTTTCATTTGGTCACGAAACCTGCTCGACCAAGACTACTTCGAGCAACTGCTGCCCGGCGCTGGTAATATTGGCCATTATGCAGGTGTGTTGGGCGATCCACGCACGGTAGGCGTGACGTTGCGATATGTGTTTGAGAAATGACGAAATTTATGCCATTTATTAAATCATAACTACCATTTATTAAGACGAAAGGTCGAGCATTTACTTGGCCTTTCGGTTCTTTTTTAATTATTAATGGTGAATTAAATCGCTGTTTATTTTCCGATGGAAAAAGTCCAATACAAGCATATTTCCTACGTCATCCTCACCCTTAAAATCGGCCTCATCAGTTGGTTGGTATGGCAGTTTTTCCATTCCGAAGAGGCGCTTTCCATCTCGTTCGATGGCCAGTTCTGGCTGTTCTGTTTGGCGGGCTTCATCGCCCAAATCATTGATGGGGCGCTGGGCATGGCCTATGGGGTGAGTTGCACCACATTCCTGTTGCAACTAGGCGTGCCACCCGCCGTTGCCTCTGCGAGCGTTCACACGGCTGAGGTCTTCACAACGGGCGTGTCCGGCTTGTCACACCTATTCATGAAAAACGTGGACAAACGGCTGTTCATCCGCATTGCCCTGCCGGGCATACTTGGGGCAGTGCTGGGCGCATTCCTGCTGTCCAATGTGCTGAAAGGCGACGTGGTGAAGCCGTTCATCAGCGCCTACCTGCTGTTTTTGGGCATCATCATTTTGATAAAAAGTTTCAAGGAGCCGCTTTTCAAGGACGAGATAAAACGGGTAGAACCCCTTGGTTTTATGGGCGGCTTGTTAGATGCAATCGGGGGCGGGGGCTGGGGGCCGGTCGTCACCTCGAACATCATCCACCGTGGCAAAACGCCGCAACTTACCATCGGCACGGTGAACACGGCGGAGTTCTTCGTCACCTTTGCCAGCACAGGCGTCTTCCTGTTTTTTCTGGGGTTGGAGGGGTGGAAGACCATCCTTGGCCTCGTGTTGGGTGGGGTAGTGGCTGCGCCAATAGGGGCTTATCTTGTCCGTTTTATCAAGCCAAAAACCTAGATGTTGCTTGTCGGCATGGTTATCATTTCGACTTCTGTACATGCTATTTTCAAGAGTATAATCAAGTTCTTTTAAAGGCCTTAGCCTGATTTAAGGTTTTTTTAATTTTGCGGGCATTTTGCCAGACCTACATTGTGCCTTCAAGCCACGCCTTTTTGCGCCAATCTTAAAAATACTGTTGATGATGGGTAAATACAGAAATCTCATTTTTTACATCAGTACCATCGTGGCTTTCACGGTTCTATTGATTTTGGTGGTGCAAAAAGGCATTGAAAAAGAATTGGTCAAGGTGACCCAGCCAATTGTGAAGGAGCAAATTAGTGGCTACGAACAGTTCCGGGAGACGATAGGGCACAACCTCACGCACCCACTTTCCATCCTTTTGTTGCAAATTATCACCATTATTTTAGCTGCCCGGATAATGGGTATGCTCTTTAAGCGGTTGGGTCAGCCGATGGTTATTGGTGAAATCATTGCAGGTATCGTTTTGGGGCCGTCACTGGTGGGTCATTTTTTCCCAGAGTTTTCCGCTTTCCTGTTTCCTGCCGATTCGCTCAGCAATTTGCAGTTCCTTAGCCAGATTGGCCTCATCCTTTTCATGTTCGTCATCGGGATGGAACTGGACTTGAAAGTGTTGAAAAATCAGGCCAGCGAAGCCGTTGTCATCAGCCATGCGAGCATCATCATCCCATTTGCACTTGGCACTGGGCTTTCCTATTTTATGTACAATAAGTATGCAGGTGAAAACGTCCGCTTCCTGCCCTTTGCACTTTTTGTCGGTATAGCCATGAGCGTGACGGCCTTCCCAGTATTGGCCAGAATCGTACAAGAGCGAAAGCTGTCAAAAACGAAACTCGGCACCGTGGTGATCACCTGTGCTGCCGCTGACGATATTACGGCTTGGTGCATCTTGGCCGCCGTCATTGCGATAGTTAAGGCCGGCAACGTTGGCGGTTCACTTTATACCATTCTATTGGCATTGGGCTATGTGCTGGTCATGCTGAAACTGGTGCAGCCGTTCCTGCGGCGCCTCGGCGACATACATGCCAGCAAGGAAGGGCTGAGCAAACCCGTGGTGGCCATCTATTTCGTTTTGTTATTGGTATCTGCTTACTTGACAGAGGTGATAGGTATCCATGCTTTGTTCGGGGCATTCATGGCTGGCATCATCATGCCGACCAACGTGAACTTCCGCAATATTTTCATCGAAAAAGTAGAGGATGTGGCACAGGTGCTATTGCTGCCCTTGTTCTTTGTCTTCACGGGCCTACGGACGCAAATCGGCCTGCTCAATCAGGTGGAACTTTGGCAGGTTTGTGGTTGGGTGATTTTGGTGGCCGTGGCCGGCAAGTTTCTGGGGAGTGCCCTCACCGCACGTTTCGTTGGGCAAAATTGGCGGGACAGCCTCATCATCGGCGCCCTGATGAATACCCGTGGCCTCATGGAACTGGTGGTGCTGAACATTGGCTACGACCTCGGCGTGCTCACCCCCGAAGTGTTTACCATGATGGTCATCATGGCCCTCGTCACGACCTTTATGACGGGGCCGGCCCTCAACCTCATCAACCGTTTCATGCCCGATAAGTCGGATGCCTCCTTTGTTGGTACACCTGAAAAATTCGACATCCTGATTTCGTTTGCAAACCCCACCACGGGCCGCTCCATGCTGCGCTTGGCCAATAGCCTGACCCGTAAAGTCGCTTCGCAAACAACTGTGACTGCATTGCACGTCACGCTGGGCACTGAGCTAAACCAATACAACTCCGAAGAATATGAACGGGACAGCTTCCAACCCATCGAAGAGGAGGCGAAGCAACTGCAACTGCCTGTCTCCAAGTTGTTCAAACCTGCTCAGGACATCAACGAAGAAATCGTTGCAACTGCCAAGGTTGGGAAATATGACCTATTGCTGATAGGCATCGGGAACTCGGTTTTTGAGGGTACGCTGCTTGGGCGGATGCTTGGCTTTACCTCCAAACTCATCAACCCAGAAAAACTATTGGATGCACTGACTGGCAAACAGCGGTTGTTTGGGCTGGAAGTGTTTGACGAGCGCACCACGCAATTGCTCCGCACCTCGGAAGTCCCAGTAGGCGTGTTGATTGACAAGGGGCTTCCCAAAATCCGGCGTATTTCCGTTTATCTCGAACTGCCCTCCGATGGGTATGTTTTGGATTATGCAAAACGAATGGTGGAGAATGGCGATGCAAGCGCCACCATTCACCTGGCTAAAGGCGAGGATAGCCTGCCGATGGATTTGTCAGCCGATAAGCGGTCGGTTTTGTCCAAATCCACCGTGGTGGAGTCTCCGTCCTTGCAAGCCGAACAAATCAAAAATTGCGATTTGATGCTGATTGGGATAGAGACCTGGAAACAGGTGGTGGAGCGTGGGGATGATTGGCTAACGGCTGTTCCATCTGTTTTGATTTTGAAAGCAATTTGATAAAATCCGTACCGGTAGTTTTGCGCCATTCGCTGGAAAGTCGAAAAACAGAACCAGCCAAGCCATAACCATCATGCTATATCCCACCTTCTCCGAGGCAATTAAGGTTTACCTGAAAATCGCCGCCAACAGCTTTGGTGGCCCTGCGGGCCAAATAGCGGTGATGCACAAACTGGTGGTAGAGGAGAAAAAATGGCTGGGCGAAAACCGGTTCCTGCATGCCCTAAACTACTGCATGTTGCTGCCGGGGCCAGAGGCGCAGCAATTGATGACTTATATCGGCTGGCTGTTGCATGGCCGAAAGGGTGGGGTAGTGGCTGGCTCGCTATTCGTGCTGCCGGGGTTCTTGGCTATTTTGTTGTTGAGCATCATATATGCAATTTGGAAGGACATAGGCTTCGTGCAGGGAATTTTTAATGGCATCAAGCCCGCCGTGTTGGCCATCGTGGTGGGGGCGGTCATCAAGATTGGTAAAAAAGCCCTGAAAAACGAAGTGATGGTGGGCATGGCCGTGTTGGCCTTCATTGCTATTTTTTTCTTCAAAATCAGCTTTCCCTTCATTGTGCTTGCCGCTGGATTAATTGGCTTTTTGGGTGGTAAAATTTGGGAAGAAAAATTCCTCGTCGTGAATGGCCATGCCGATATCGCTGGTAGCGAAGAAGGCCTGATTGACCGCCTCATCCAGCCCACAAAGCCCTCATTGTCAAAGACTTTTGCAACGGCAGCCTTTTGGTTTGTGCTTTGGTTATTGCCCGTTGCAGCCCTGCTCTTGGCCTTCGGGAAAGATAATATCTTCACCCAGCAAGGCTTGTTTTTCAGCCAGTCGGCGCTCGTGACCTTTGGCGGTGCCTACTCGGTGCTCGCCTATATTTCCCAGCAAGCCGTGGAGACCTACCACTGGCTTCAGCCTGGCGAGATGCTCGATGGCCTTGGCCTGGCCGAAACAACGCCTGGACCGCTCATCCAAGTTGTTCAATTCGTGGGGTTCATTGGTGCGTTCCGCAATGCAGGCCCGCTCGATCCCGTGCTGGCAGGTGTGCTGGCCTCTTTACTCGTCACCTGGGTGACGTTCGTTCCCTCTTTTTTGTTCATCTTCACAGGTGCCCCATATATTGAACATTTGCGGGGCAATAAATCGCTTACCGCAGCGCTTTCCGCCATCACCGCCGCAGTGGTTGGCGTCATCCTAAATCTTGGAACCTGGTTCAGCCTTCATACATTGTTTAAAACAATTAAGGATATGGAATATGGATGGATAAACATCCCTATGCCTGATTTAATGAGCCTTGATGGGTGGGCATTTTCCATTACGGTAATTGCTTTTTACCTCTATTTTAAACTAAAATGGAGTATGCTGAAAACCTTGGGCTGCTGTGTAATCATTGGGGTTTTGGTTTATTCCATTATATTGGATGCTTGATTTCCAATATCCCCAACGGCGCAGCTACATTTAACATCCTCACAATTGTAAAACATCCGTCGGTGTATCAACTAAAATCGTTTTATCACCCAAAATAACAATGGGCTGTTTCAAGATTTGCGGGTTGTGCTCAATCATGGTGAGCAAATCCATATCCGAAAATTCTGCAGTGCCAAAATGCTCCTTGAAATAAGGGTGGTCTTCGTTGACCAATTCTTGAATGTCAAGGTGCAGGTTGCCTGCAATTTCAGCAATTTGCTCCCCAGTCATTTTCGTGGTCAAAACGTCAATTTCACGGACAGGCAGTTCCTTTGTTTGCAGCAACGCCAAAGTTTTTTTGGCACGTACCGAATCCGAATTGTAGATGAAGGTGATTTGACGGTTGGAGGTTGCTATTTCCGACATGGTTTTGAAATTTAAGTGGAGGGTTTGAGAAAACCTGAGCATTTTGCCGCATTTCATGCTCTCTCAAACCCGTACTAAAAGTAGGTTCCCCAGGCTTCATGCAGCGTGATTAAAGGCACGAGCCAAGGTGATTTTAGTCCCTTTTCCTGAAGCCATATCCTTCGTCGATTAGGCATTCTTTGACCTTTGTTCACCCGTATCAAATAAAAATTCCATCTTTGCTTTACAATCATTCGAGTATATGTTGCAGTTCGATTGGAGCCAGAAAATACAGGCAGCCGTTTTCAAGAAATGGCTAACCACAGGCGGCAGGGGCATCCGCATTGCCGTACTCGATACTGGTGTCGAAGTCGGTCACCCAGCACTGGCGCATTTGAACCAGGCTGGGCACAAATTCAATACGGCTGTGCCAGGCTTCAACCCCTCGAACCCGACCGGATTTGGCAATAGCGATGTGGCTGATGCCTATCGCAAAAAAGGGCACGGGACGCAGTGCGTCAGTGTCATCTCAGCAAAGGCGGGCACTACGGATGCGCTTGTTGGCATAGCGCCATTGTCCGAAATTTTCATTTTCAAGGTCAATACCATTGACAACAAATTCTTCCGTGTCAAGGATTTTTTGAAAGGCTTGGAGGCAGCGGCAATGCTTGGGGTTGACATCATCGTAGTCAGCATCAGCTACCCACCTGCTGATATTGCCCTCGAAGGCATTGACCAAGCTGAAGTTGAACGAGTGTTCGGTGTAGTGAAAAACGCTGGGTCCATACTGTTCGCAGCCTTGCCAAACATGACCGACGGCGATTCATGGGCTGGCATTGCTACCAATAGTTTCCCAAGCCAACGGCCAGAATGCATCAATATCGGGGTCGTATCGCAAAGCATCCTTGTCAATAGGAAGGCCGAGCTGGAGGCAGAGCCAGGTGTTCATTTCTTGGTGTCAAATGCCATTGGAGCCTATTGCAAAATTGGAGGGCAATACGTTCAGGAACCCATTTCCACCAGTTACGCAACCTACCTCGTTGCTGGAATTGCGGCGCTGTACTTGGCCTCACAAAAAATAAAGGGAAGGGATGAACCGAAGCCCGCCAAACTTATTGCAAGCGACTTAGGCAAAGCCATTTCCAAGAAATTCGTGAATTTGGCCGATGCGCCTGTCCTGAGTCCAGACACCCCCATTTTTTTCAAAAAATCAGTTGAAAACACTTGAACTAATTTTTTAACTACCTTTTATTCCTCATCATGATTAGAAGTGCATTGAAATTATTGGCCATCCTTGTCATTGGCATCCTGATTTACAATCTTTTCCTTGGAACCGACGAAGAAAAGCAAGGGGCCAAAAAGATTGTCGGTGAAATGAAGGACGTCGGCGTCGCTGTGAAAGACCTGCTAAAAGCAGAAAAGGAAAAGTTCGATAAAGGCAAATATGACAAGGCCATAGACAAAATTGGCAACATGCTTTCCGGCCTCAAGCGCAATGCCAAGGAGTTTGACGAGCGGTACGTTCAGCGAATCGAGGAACTGGAGCGCAAGCGAAAGGCCCTGAAAGAGGAACTCGACCAAATAAGCGACACCACTGGTGCGGGCGGTGAAACTTCCGAAACCAAAGCCATTAAAAAGGATTCCAAGGAATTGATGCAGGAACTCGAATCCTTGATGCAGGAAATGGAATCAGGACAGTAAGCGCCGGATTTTTCTAATTTTGCGCCGCAAAACCGAACCGTTGTTTCACAATGAAAAAACCGCCCGTTCATAAGCCTAATTATTTCTATACCATTGTCAGCGTAACATTGGTGCTGTTCTTGTTGGGCCTATTCGGCTTATTGGTCGTGCAAGGTCAGCAGTTTGTCAAGACCCTTCGGGAACAGGTTGACATCGTGGTGGAACTTAGGGAAGAAGCCCAACAGACACAAGTAGATTCCCTGAAAGCACACCTGAACGCAAGCTCCTATTGCAAAGCAAACACCTTCGAGTTTATCAACAAGGAACAAGGAGCGGCCTTGATGAAGGACGAGTTTGGCCAGGACTTTGGCAAGCTCGATATGGCCAACCCGCTTTACGATGTGCTGGTGTTCCATGTCCATTCAGCTTGGATGCAATCGGACAGCATGAGCTTGGTCAGGGAAGACCTCAAGGCTTTGCCTTATGTGAACGACGTGTACTACCAGGAGAGTGTGACAGAAACCATCGCCCAAAACTTGAACAAAATCAGCATTTGGGTACTTGGGTTGGGCATGTTTTTCATCATCGTGGCCATTGCATTGATATTGAACACGGTCAGGCTGGCACTATACTCCAATCGGTTTTTGATAAAAAACATGGAGCTTGTTGGTGCGTCGTGGGGCTTTATCAGCAAACCATATTTGAGCCGTAGTTTTTGGCAGGGTTTGTTGTGCAGCCTGTTGGCAATCTTGGCCCTAGCGTCCTTATTGTACTTCGTGTTCAAGAACGTACCCGACGTCCAGTCGGCCATCAACCTGCCAGGAGTTGCCATCGTTTTTGGCACCTTGCTCCTGCTTGGATTTACCATTATGGTGGCCAGCACCTACTATGTGGTGAAGAAATACCTTCGCATGAGGGTGGATGATATGTACTGAAAATGAACTTCTGGCCCACTTCGGTTTATTGGGTCATAAAACATAAAAAATGAGTACCAAAAAGAAAGTTGTGGTGGCTACTACACCAAAAATGGGACCTACTACTACGCAGCGTGCGAAGGCAGCGGTGGCTCCGAAGAGCAGCGTCCTGATATTTGACAAAACCAATTACCTCCTCATGCTGGTCGGACTCGCGCTGATAGCATTTGGCTTGGTGATGATGAGCGGTGGCAAAATGCCCGACCCAAACACCTGGGACGAAAGCCTGATTTACAGTCGCCGCCGTACGGTTGTGGCCCCGGCCATCATTTTGATGGGACTTGTAGTCGAAATTTTCGCCATTTTCAGGAAGCCCGCCACAGAAATCCAGGTTTCAGAGGAAGCAGCTTAAAGCTGGACTGGAAATTGGTATGCCTCAAATGGATGTCATAGCGGCCGTTTTTGCCGCTATGACATCTTAATTTGCCTTCATTTCATAATATTTGCATGGAAGACCCTTTGCCGAGTCGAAGATTGATAGAAGGTGCCACCCTCTTGGTTGACAAGCCCCAAGGTTGGACATCCTTCGACGTCGTGAACAAAATCCGTATCAGCTTGCGCCATAGCCTTGGCCTCAAAAACATCAAAGTAGGCCATGCGGGTACGCTCGACCCTATGGCCACCGGGCTGCTCATCATCTGCACTGGCAAAAGCACCAAGAAATTATCGGAGTACCAAGGCCAAACCAAAGAATATGTAGGCACCCTTGTGCTTGGCGCAACCACCCCCAGCTATGATGCGGAGACAGAACCGGATGCTTTTTTCCCAACTGAGCATATCACACCTGCTGCAATTGAGGAGGCAAGGCTGAGTTTCATTGGCAATTTGGAACAGTTGCCGCCCATGTTCTCTGCCATCAAAGTAGATGGACAACCCCTCTACAAAAAGGCTCGGCAAGGCATCACCATTGAAGTGCAACCGAGACCTGTCACAGTTTACGAGTTTGAGATAACCCGAATCGAAATGCCGTTGATAGATTTTAGGGTGAAATGCAGCAAGGGTACCTATATCCGTTCATTGGCCTTTGATTTTGGGGCAAAACTTGAGAGCGGGGCCTACTTGACCGGACTGCGCCGCACCAAAATTGGCGAATTCCAGGTGGACAACGCTTGGCAATTGGATAAGCTGGTAGAGCATATTGGTGGTTTACAGTAAATGGAAACCATCATGCTACATCCAGTTGAAATTCAAAATCAGCATTGAATAATTTTGATTGACGCCTACCTCACATTGGCAGCTCCTTCCACGGGCGAGTTTCGTGACCGGGGGAGCAAGTTTCTGGCCTATGCGTGGCCGATCCGTTCAGAAATGGATGCCCAACAGCATTTAGAGTCTTTGAAAAAATTGCATCCAAAGGCCCGCCACCACTGTTATGCCTACCGTTTGGGCCTCGACAAGAACAACTTCCGGGCAAACGACGATGGAGAGCCAAGCGGAACAGCTGGAAAACCCATACTTGGGCAGATTGACAGTTTCGGCTTGACCAATGTTTTCGTGGTAGTTGTGCGATATTTTGGGGGCACGCTGCTCGGTACTTCCGGCCTCATCAACGCATATCGGCAAAGCACGCAGGATGCCCTTCAAAATGCCAAAATTGAAGAGAGAATAGTAGAAGATACGTTTAGGCTCACTTTCCCCTATGCCATTATGCCCGATGTCATGAATGCAGTTAAGAAGCTGGAAATCAATGTGTTGAAACAAACTTTTGAGGAAGATGCCCAGCTGGAAATTGCAATAAGGAAAAGCGAAGTTGAAAGAATTTTCACGCTTCTGAAGGCTTACGTGGCCAAGGTATCAGTGGAAGAGGCTGCACTTTTATCGTCGGTTTCAGGACTTGAAATCCTTGCGCTGCCTTGATTATGGTGAAATATCCCATCCATTCTTTTCATTAATTTCTTGCCTACGCTTTGATAATTAGATACCATTATTAATTTTGTGAAAATATTGGCGTTCATGCGACGTCATCTCCTTCGGATTTACACCAAAGCTTTCCTTTTGCATATTCTATGTAACCACTTCGTGAGATGATTAACCGTTTTAAGAAGCAGGGTTGATTTTTACAACATATTCAATACGGCCATTTTTCATCAAGTAATACGGCATTCAAGCGGTCAATTAGTAGCGATTATTTAGGTTCAAATTGAACATTTGCACCAGTTGCGTTCAGGTAGCTGCTATTTTAGAAAAGGATGCCAGCTGGTTTTATCTTATTACTGCTCCAGTCTTTCTTCAAGTTTCACCCATAAATTGAGCAACATGTCTGCACGTTTGGCATTACTTCCAATTGGCTTGTTTGTTCTATGGTGCTTTGTGTGCCAGCAATGGTATGTTTGTCATATCAAGCAAGCCTGTGGCGAAAAGACAATCGTCCTACCTCCTCTTCCGATTGACACCACCGACAACCGACCAATCGTGTTCAGTTGGCAGAATGCGGAACCGGAACTCCGGCCAACTTGGGCTGCCTACCGTGACTCCATCCTCTCTGGGTTGAAGGAGGGTAAGCTGCTCGAAGTAACTGGCATTTATTTCAAAGACGAAAAGTCCCCAAACGAATTTGCGAACATGGGCCTGGCCCGTGCTTCAATGGTCAAAAAGCTGTTGCTCCAGCAAGTCCCCAACCTGAATCCAGAATGGGTGACCGTCACTTCAAGGCAAATGGATGAAAATGCCGATTCAAGAACGAAGAAATTCGTCGCTTCAACCTTCAGCATAAAAGAAAAGCCCAAGGAGGATGTGGTAGAAATTGTGGAAGTGGATAACACGATTACCATCCTTTTTCCCTATGCACAATCCACCAAGGAACCTGACCCAAGGGTGGATGAATATTTGGAAAAACTGGCACAAAGGCTTTCCAAGACAGATGAGACCGTTGCGATAACAGGCCATACGGACGATTCTGGTACGGTGGCCTTCAACAACCAACTCGGCCTTGCCCGTGCAAAGCACATACGGGACATCCTGATTTCAAAAGGGATTGACAATCAACGACTTACAATAGCTTCGAAAGGCGAACTGGAGCCAGTTGCCGACAATGCCACGGAGGAGGGAAGCAGGCTAAACAGGCGGGCGGTGCTGGTACTCAACAAAAAACCAAATAGTTGAAAGTGTTAACAGACCAATTTTGATTGAATAAAACCTACAACCATGTTTGAAAATACCTTCCAAGGCCCAGGTATGGGAACTTATGTGGACCATACCCTTGAGATTTTGCTCATGCTGCTGATAGCCTTTTTATTGGGGCTTTTGCTGGGCTATGTTCTATGGTACAAATGGCACAAGTTGTACCATGAGTTGAATGCAGAGCACAATAGGATGAAGGCTATTTTGCTCGATTTGGAAAAAGAGCATATCGGAGTGAAGTACCAATTGGAACAAACGGAAAAGGAGAACATTGAACTTCGCAGGAAAAACATGTCTTTAGAAGGCGATATTACTGGCCTGAGGTTTCGGTTGGATAAGAGCGAGAGCGATTTAATCGCATTGACCTCAAAGGTCAACCTTGCCGAGACTAGTGCGAGTGTGGAGAATGCAGCATTTTTGAGTACAGCGGGAGCCGCCCCTGTGTTTGCTGCTGTTCCATTCAAACAAGATGACCTCAAAAAAGTGGAAGGGATAGGGCCTAAAATCGAGCTGCTACTCCATCAAAACGGTATCACAACCTTTGTGGCACTTGCCTCAACACCCCCCGAACGGCTAAAAGAAATCCTTGAATCAGGTGGTTCGGCTTTTCGTATGGCTGAGCCAGTGACCTGGCCTCGTCAAGCTGAACTTGCCGATGCGGGCAATTGGGACGAACTAAAGGCTTATCAAGACACCTTGGACGGAGGCAAACCCTCCTGAAACCTGTTTTTTCTTGACCTATGTTTATCAAATGAAATCAGGAGGCAGCCGGCATTCTTGCGACTGCCTTTTTTACAGGTCGAGCAATCCTTCGGGAAGACGAAGCGTGACCCGCTGCTCCTTTTCATGAATGGCCACAATGAGCGAAGCGTGGAGGGGCACAAAAATTTCATTTCCTTTGTATTCAACGACAGCCAAGTACTGTTGTGGAAGGGATTCCACGGAGACGATTTTTCCAATTAATCCAAGCTGCTCATCGTGCAGGTTGAACCCGGCCAATTTATCGAAAGTCGTTAGCCCTGATTCCTGCTTGAACAATTTAATGTCCTTTTCACGAAGGAACAATTCCTTGGATGTTAATTGCTTGGCTTCAGCGGGGGAGTCAACTTCTTCGATTTTCAGCAGGATGTCTCCAGCGTCCCTCAGGTTTTCGATGAAAAAGGGTAGGGGCTTGCCTTGTACGTTCATAAAGACCACCTCGGCATTGACAAAATCGTCGAAATATTCGTCTTTAAGCGTTATTTTAAGCTCGCCTTGTGCTCCATGCGTTTTTTTGGTAAAGCCTACTGAAACCAGTTTGTCGGACATTAAGTAGTTGGATATTGGAAAATAGAAATTAGAAATTAGACAAGATGCTGATTTTCAAATACTTATCTAAAATCAATTGTCTAATTTCTATTGTCCCATATTTTAATTGTGGTTGATGATGGTTTGTTTCAAAATAAAGCCCTTCTCTGCTTTTTGTTCCCAGGACTGATTTACGCAATCATCTATGCATTGCGTGTCCAAAATCCAAAGTTCCCGTGCAACCAGGCCAATACCCTTGGCATAGGTTGAAACTACTTGCCTAAGTTCTATCAAGTTTTCATTGTCAGCCTCTTCAACGACGATGGTTTCGTCAAACTGAAACCCGCCGATGGTGTCCGCTACGCCAATGTCTTTGATTCTGTATTCCCAACCTTTGAACATCTCTACGGTTTCCCCAGCTATCTCCACTATCAGGCTTTTGTCGAAATGACTATTGCCGTTCCAACGGTTCCCCTTGCTCAAAGGGAATGCGATTTTGACAAATTGTAGGTTATCTTCTGTCCTTATCGCTTGGTTGTCCACCAAGGTTGCTGACAACACTTTTTTTATGGCCCATGATAAACTATCGGCAGTTCGGTGGTACTGTTCTATTTTGTAAACAATGTTGCCACCATTGTCGGTGAGGGTGTCAATTATTTCCTCCCGAAGGAATGAGGTTGAATGATAGACGGTGGTATCGCCATTGGGGTCATAAATCGTAGAATCCATCTGGTACTCCACAAATTTGCCCACCTCCAAGGGGTAGTAATCCTGGCCAGCGTCGGGAACGTAATTATCGGGTGTCTCCTTGCAAGCAACGAAAAAGACGGCCGACAGGCCAAAAACCAGGAATGAGTAACGGATTTTCACGATAGATTAATTTGATGCAAAGTTTGCGGATAAAACGTGTCAGTATGAGTTAGTTGCTCCGCAAACTTTGCAATTTAGGTATTGACAATCAACGGTTATCGGTAAATGATTCCGCCACCTACAACATCGTCGCCCTCGTAAAAAACGGCGGATTGGCCGGGAGCGATGCCCTTCACGTTGGCCAAGAACTCCACGTTCACATGGCCGTCCTCCAAATTGTGCAACTGGCTAAAAGTGCCGTTGTCCCGGTACCTGACCTTGGTGACGACTTCCATGCCTTCCGGCAATTTGGCATACTTCATAGGGTTGGCTTGGCCTACCTTCATGCTGTTGCGGATGAGTTCATCCTCGGTTCCGAGCACCACTGTATTGGTTTCTGGCCGTATTTCTGCCACGAACATGGGTTGACCAAACGCAATGCCCAGCCCCTTACGTTGCCCAATAGTATAAAAAGGATAGCCCTCATGCTCGCCAAGCACTTGGCCTGCCGTGTTCACGAACTTGCCGCCAGCCACCCTTTCTTCCAGTCCTTCTATCCGGCGCTTTAAAAAACCACGGTAATCGTTGTCGGGCACAAAACAGATTTCGTAGCTCTCGCCCTTTTTGGAGAGTTCGGTATAGCCCCGGTCGAAAGCAATCTGCCGGACTTCTGGTTTCGTCATGCCGCCCAATGGGAACCTGCTTCGGCGCAGGCATTCTTGGCTCAGCCCCCAAAGCACGTAGGATTGGTCTTTTTGCCTGTCCTTTGCCCTTGTGATGAAGTACCTGTCATCCTGCTGGTTGATGATGGCATAATGGCCGGTGGCAATGAACTCGCAATCCAAGGAGTCTGCCCTTTTCAGCAATGCGCTCCATTTGATATGGGTATTGCAAAGCACACATGGATTGGGCGTGCGCCCGGCCATGTATTCTTCCACGAAATTGTCAATTACATGGTCGCCGAATTCCTCCCGGATGTCCACTATGAAATGGTGGAATTTCATGTCCACGGCCACTTTCCGGGCGTCATTGATGGAATCGAGGCTGCAGCAACCCGTCTCTTTGTGCGTTCCCCCTGACGAGGCATAGTCCCAAGTCTTCATGGTGATGCCCACCACTTCATACCCTTCTTCGTGCATGAGCATGGCCGTCACCGTGCTGTCAATGCCGCCGCTCATGGCTACCAAAACCCTACCGTGCTTACTCATTGATAGTTGATTGATAAAAAAATTGTGGCAAAAATCGCTTTGCCCAGTCAAAAGGGAATGAAAACAAAAGAACCCGTTGCAAAGTTACAATTAACCAATAAAACCTTGGTTTTCAGCTAAAGATAGGTTTCCAATGAATTGAAACTTTTCAAAATTGGTCAAAGTATCAGAAATTCTTTTTGTATTTGCATTCCAAGACCTCCACTATTAGAATTTGTCCTTGAACTTAAAAGCAGAAGTTTAAAACAGTCCTGCAATTTCGTCAATCGTCAACGAGTTGATTTTCAGAACTTTTTGAGTTAGCCTTAACCATGTGACCATGAAATACTGTATCACCTTAATCATTATGCTTGGCTTGTTGGTAGCCGAAACGGCAGCTCAAGAGCAGGTGGGTATGGCTGCGTTCTACAGCAATCGGTATCACGGTGCTCGAACCTACAGCGGTGAGCGATACAACAAGAACGCCATGACATGCGCCCACAAAACCTATCCTATGGGCACCAAGTTGAAGGTAACATGCTTGTCCAACAACAAGTCAGTGGAGGTAAGGGTGAATGATAGAATGTCGTCAAGCAAAAAAGTGATTGACCTGTCCAGGGCTGCTGCCTCAAAACTCGGCATGATAAGCAAAGGTTCGGTCAAGGTAAAAGTGGAAGTTGTACCGGAAGTTGAAAAGGAAAACAACCCAGAAACCGAAAGCCAAAACGACAACACAACAAAAACTTCCGAAGATGGCAAAGGGAAGATTATGCATTGATAATCAACCTGTTGTGCAATGGAGGTTGCTGGTTATGTGAAAAGGTGGTTATTTTGTAAAAAAATTGGCACTCAATTTTGATGGAATGGGCCATCCGAGATTGGCCTTAGAATCTGCTATTTATTTTAACCATGAAAAATATGCAGCATAGGAGAGCGTTGTAATGCTTTGCAAATCAATGGATTAGCTTTTTTGCTGCTTTACTTTAACAAACTTACCATGAAAAATTTACTGAAGATTTTCTTCCTCAACCTTGCATTTGTAGGCAGTCTGATGGCTCAGGACGAAGAGTTCGGGCTTGCTTCCTACTACTCAGACCTCTTCCACGGCAAGCCTACCACCAGTGGGGAACCTTATGACAAGAATAAGTTCACATGTGCCCATAAGACCCACCCATTTGGCACTATGCTGAAAATTACCCGCTTGGACAACAACAAAACCGTTCAGGTCAGGGTGACAGATAGGGGGCCGTTCATCAGTGGCCGGGTAGTCGAGATTTCAAGGGCCAGTGCCGAGGCCATTGGCTTGGTTCAAGATGGCTCTGCTCGGGTAAAGGTAGAAGTAGCAAGTGAGGCTAAACCCACCGAGGCTGTGGCAGAAACGGCCAAACCCGTGGTAGAAAAGCCAACTACCTCAGAGGAGAAACCAAAGCCAGCTGAAAAGGAATTGGCGGCAGCAAAAGAAGAAAAAGAGCAAGATAAGCCTAAAAAAACAGAGGCAAAGCCAACGACGGAGACAGCCGCCAAGCCCAAAGAGGCTTCCAAAGAGGTGAAAACATTGGCTGTTAACGAGAAGCCTACGGCCAAGGATGCCAAAAAAATAGAGAAGACTACGGCAAAAGGAACTGAGAGCAAGGCCGTGCTCGTCAAGGGCAGCCAATACGAAACATATGACCTGTTTGAAATCGAACTGAAAAAACCAGCCAAGAAAGGTTACGGTGTCCAGGTGGCTGTGCTTTCAACTCAAGATGCACTCTTCAAAAAGATTGCCGACTTGCAGGAGGATTGGTTTGACTCCATCCTCGTCAGCGTTCAGAAAGGTGCCAAAGGTGAACCCGTCTATAAAGTGATTTTGGGGTCTTTTGAAACTGAAAAAGAGGCCTCCAGCTACAAAGTCAGCCTGAAGAAGAACAAGAAAATGCATGGGTTCGTGGTGGACTTGGCTGGCTTGGACATTGACAAGTAACCCATTATTGGCCACAGTGCGAACTGCCGTAGTTTTTCGCTCAGACCCGCAGGGTTATTAGAAACAGCCATCAACTGCAAAAAAAACGGCGACGGTCTCGATTAGGCCGCCGCCGTTTTTTTATGATTGGTAGGTAAGTTTCGGCAATATCGTTTAGTCGAAGTGTTTTGAGTTGATTAGTTCTAAAAGCAAAGCTTTTAGGTCAAATTTTCTTTTTCCAGAAAGGCAACCTTAGGCAAGCAATGGTGTCCTTCTGCATGAATTTTTCACTTTAAATCACATAAAAATGAAATCAACCAACTGGTCATTTTTGACCCTTCTCGTGTGTTTATTCATCTCTTCAACCGCATGTACCCAAAATTGGAGCACTGGCCCAGGCATCACAGGTGAGGGGCCAAGCGTCACCAAAACCTTGGATATTGCAAAATTTGACGGATTGAAGTTGACTATAGCTGCCGATGTTTATGTCAAGCAAGGTAGTACCCAATCTGTGAAGATTGAGGCACAACAGAACATCATTGACAACCTGAAAAAAGAGGTAAATGATGGTGCATGGAAAATCGGGTTTGATAAAAACGTGAGAAAACACGAATCCATCAAGATTTGGGTTACGGTGCCTTCCATTGACGATTTGGCTGTTAGCGGCTCAGGCTCCATCCTAGGGGAAGGGAAATTCTCCAACTTGGGCGAACTGTCACTGGCCATTAGCGGCAGCGGCGACATAAAATTCGATGCAGATTCAAAAGACCTCACCGTGGCCATCAGTGGCAGTGGCGATATGGCACTCTCAGGTTCTACTGGTGCAGCTACGATGGCTATTTCTGGTAGTGGCAATATTGCTGCATTCGACCTGAGTACCCGCAGTTGCAATGTCAAGATTTCAGGTTCTGGCGATTCCTCCGTGAACGTGAGTGAATCATTGGAGGTGGCAATTGCTGGCAGTGGCGATGTTTACTATAAAGGCAAACCCAGTGTCCGCTCTAAGATCAGCGGTTCGGGGGAGGTCATGTCAAAATAGTCCAAATTTTCATAACTAATGTTTTAGAGAGTGTGCGCCGCCGTTGGTTAGCCAGCGGTGGTTTTTTTTGATTTATCAAAAACGTGATTTTTTTTCGCCCTGCTTGAAACAAGTTTTTCAAAGTCCAGTAAAAGCCATTGCAACAAAATCAAAGTAGCAGTTTGCATTAAAAAAAACTTGCTTTAGATTTGCGCCCCGTTCAATGGAACGGCGGTCCTTTAAAAGACAAGCCACCCTAGCTCAGCCGGTAGAGCGACGCATTCGTAATGCGTAGGTCAGGAGTTCGAATCTCCTGGGTGGCTCTTTCTGAAGTTAGCAGTTCGACAGTTGGCAGTTAGCAGTCAGTGGCATGTTTTCATAACCTCGACTGCCCACTGCCGAACCCGCCAAAGCGGACAAGCTGCCAACTTAAATCGGGGTGTAGCGCAGCCCGGTAGCGCGCGTCGTTCGGGACGACGAGGTCGTAGGTTCGAATCCTGTCACCCCGACCGAAAAGCCTTGCAAGTGTTAAACTTGCAGGGCTTTTTTTATTTTCGCCACATGGATTTACAACTCAACAACAAGGTCGTCGTCGTAACAGGCGGCGCAAAGGGCATTGGTGAAGGCATCGCAGAAGTTTTGGCCTCCGAAGGGGCCATTGTTGCAATCGTTGGCCGCAACGAGGAAGACAACCTTCGAGCGGTTGAAAAAATCAACGCCCAGAATGGCAAAGCATTTCAAGTAGTGGCAGAATTGACCAGGCCCGAAGATTGCCAAAATGCGATAGCCGCTGTGGCCAGGCAGTTCGGTAGAATTGATGGCTTGGTGAACAACGCTGGGGTAAACGATGGTGTTGGTTTGGAAAGCGGTGATTATGAGCGGTTTATGTCGTCGTTGCACCGCAACCTCGTGCATTATTACCTGATGGCCCAACATGCTTTACCTTACCTCAAAATTACAAAAGGGGCCATCGTCAATATCGGCTCAAAGACGGCGGAAACTGGGCAAGGCAATACTTCTGCCTATGCGGCAGCCAACGGGGGGCGCAATGCGCTCACCCGTGAATGGGCCGTGGAACTGCTGAAGTATGGCATCCGGGTGAACGCCGTTATCGTGGCCGAGTGCTTCACCCCACTTTATGAAAAATGGGTCAACGGTTTGGAGAACCCCAAGGAGACCTTGGAAAAGATTAATGCCAAAATCCCCTTGGGCAACCGGATGACAACGGCGGAGGAAATTGCCAATATGGTGGCATTTCTGCTTTCGGAGCGGTCCAGCCATACGACTGGCCAGTTGATACATGTGGATGGGGGTTATGTTCATTTGGATAGGGCATTGCTCTGATTTTTTTCCAAAAATGACGTAACCTTGCGTGTGCCATCTGGCCGTTTCATACAAAACAAAACCTATGTCCAACCCGTCCTTGTCGGATGCCGAATCTGGCATTCCAAATAATGCTGACAAAAAATGGGGAATCGGAAAAGTGATAGCGGCCTCCAGTGTCGGGACGCTGATTGAGTGGTACGATTTCTACATTTTCGGCTCTTTGGCAGTCATTATTTCCACCCAGTTCTTTCCGAGCAACAACCCGACTGCGGCCATACTCTCCACCTTGGCGACTTTTGCGGCTGGTTTCATCGTGAGGCCATTTGGGGCTTTGGTGTTTGGCAGGTTGGGCGACCTCATCGGGCGTAAATATACTTTCCTCCTTACCCTGCTCATCATGGGGCTTTCGACCTTTGGCATCGGTTTGGTGCCAAGTTATGCCTCCATTGGGGCGGCTGCCCCCATCATCATTTTGGCGTTGCGGCTTTTGCAAGGATTGGCGCTTGGTGGCGAGTATGGGGGCGCTGCGACCTACGTTGCGGAGCATGCACCTGCCGAACGGCGTGGATTCTACACTTCATTTATCCAAACCACGGCCACACTTGGCCTTTTCCTTTCCCTCATCGTCATTGTGGTGACTCGACAAACAGTCGGAGTGGATGCTTTCAACGCTTGGGGTTGGCGGTTGCCGTTCCTAGTATCTATTGTGCTAATTGGCATATCGGTTTATATCCGTATGAAAATGTCCGAGTCGCCAATGTTCGCCAAAATCAAGGAAGAAGGAAAGATTTCCAAGAACCCGCTGAAAGAGAGCTTTGTGCATCGGGGAAATTTGAAAATGGTGCTGTTGGCTTTGTTCGGTGCCACGGCTGGCCAGGGTGTGGTATGGTACACTGGGCAGTTCTACGCTCTTTCGTTCATACAGCGCACCTGCAACGTTGAATTCGTTCAATCCAACTGGATTATTGCGGTGGCAGTGTTGTTGGCGACGCCATTTTTCATCGTATTTGCTGCATGGAGCGATAGGGTAGGGCGGAAGTGGATTATGTTGGCGGGCATGGCCTTGGCTGTTGTGTGCTACAAACCCATTTACAAGTCCATGTACGAACTTGCCGACTTGAAGGAAAAGACGGAGGTGCCCGGCTCGAAGGAAGAAGTTCGAGAGGTCGTTTTTGACAAAGAAAAAGGTGATTCCATCTTGGTAACTGTCAAAACCATCAATTTTGAGGATGGGGCGCTGTTCGTTGAAACGACCAAAATGCCAGTTGCGATGGTGTACCAGCACTTGACAGATGAAAACTCCTCCCAAAAGCCAGATGTAAAAAAATCCCTGACTTTGCCCCTGAGCGATTTTTGGAAGATGGTACTCTGGGTGTTTTTGCAGGTCATTTTTGTGACAATGGTCTATGGCCCGATTGCGGCTTTTTTGGTGGAACTTTTCCCAACTCGCATCCGCTATACGTCCATGTCGCTGCCCTACCACATCGGAAACGGGGTTTTTGGCGGCCTGACCCCCTTCATTGCAACCCGTTTGTACGAGGCAAGCAAAACCGAGGCAAACCCTACGGGCGACCCCTACGCCGGGCTGCTGTACCCAATCGTAATCGCTGCTGTCTGCTTCCTCATCGGTGCGCTATATATGTCGAACAAAAAGGATGAAAACGTGATGGACTGAGCTTACTGATAACCAATAGGCATAGAAAGCATTTTTGGTTAGGTACAGCCTTCAAAACTTCAAGTCATGGAATCATTGAAAAGAATATTAGGTATTGTCTGGCTGCTGATGGGGCCTGGGGCCATCGGTTTGTTGACGTGGCGGGCCGCTGAAGAAATTGGCGAAAAGCCTACCCAAGAAAACTGGATTTTCTGGGCCATTATCATCATCATTTTCCTGCCGATTGCACTTGGCATGAGCATTTTTGGATTTTATGCCATGAAAAGGCTTTATGGGCACTTACCCTCCAAGTCCGACGAGATTGAAGAAGATTGAAAACCTGAGAAGGGTTGATTCAAACAGTGGTTTTTCGGTGGTTTTGCATCGAAAAACCACCAAAAACCCATAAAAAATAGTGGCGGTGGCATCGAAGATGCCACCGCCGCTATTTTTTATGGTTGAAGGCAGTCCCCCGAAAATTCGGGATGACTCATGTTTACTTGACTCAAAGTCAGTGCTATTTCACCATCTTGACCTTGCTCAGTACCAATTCCCCAACCTTGCGGCCTTGTTCTACCCCGACCTCACAGGCTGGGGTATAGTGGATGCCACCATACAAGCGACTCTTGGCAGCTTCTGCCGCAGCTTCGTTGAACGATTTGAAGCTACGAACCGACATGCCATATTGTACTTCCGTTGAGTCGGTGTAGGCAAAGTTGTCACCGAATACGGAAGTGAGTGCCGTAGCAGCAGCCGTAGAAATCACGCTGTGTCCGCTGGTGTATTCAGGGAATGGTGGTGTTTGCAGGTGAGGTGCCCAGTTCGGGTCAATATAAGTGGTGATAACGGTTTCTGGCCTCACGACCTCGCTGCGGTATTTTTCATCCCAACAAGAGATAAATCCATCCACTAAGGATAGAGAAACCAACGTGTAGGCTTGCGCAGATTTCATGATGTCGGACTTGGCCTGGATGCACGCCGTCTTGGCAATGCCCATCCAGTGGCCACCGGGGGTGATTTTTTTAGTGGCAAACATCACATGGCCCTTGTGATGGGAAACATAGGGGTTGCAATCCCAAAAATCGGCAATGGCGATACGCTCGTTCTTTTCCGCCTCAGGCACGTCCAAGGCTTTGTAAACCTCATAGGCATCCTTGTAAAATTTGCTGTTCTTGTCCGTCATATTGAAAGGTGCAGGCGCCTCTGGCTTGAACTGCTGGGCGGAATCAAGAACGAAAGTCCTGATTTTGTTCCAATGCGGCTCTATTGCATCCATGTAATCCGGCGGGGTTGGCTTCCAGCGGCGGGCTTCATCGTTGATGCTATATTTCGGGAAGGTCCTCGTCTGCTTGTAATTGTCCTTGTCAGCCCAAGCCAAGATGTGCTTGCCGACTGCTTCACCATAGGCCAAGGAGCGGTCATAAACATCCTTGGGCATGTTGATTTTTTGAAAATCGGCCAACAATTCCATCTCGTACGCATCAATTTTTTCTTCCGAAAAAATCAGTTTTTTGCCAACCACGAGCATTGCCTTGGCGCCCGCCAATGGGTAGCAATATTGTTGACCCGCTTCCGGTTTTGGCCCTGCTTCGAGTCCTTTCAACTGGCCCGCAAGGCTTTGGTAGGTAGGGAACCCTGGCACCATAGCCTCGTAAGCAGCTATATTGGAATAGACATAAATCCTGCTCGCAACAGGTGGAGAGAAAATGTCGTGGACAATGACATCGGTGATTTTTTGCAGTGTGTTGTGCAAAAATTCAGGTTTTGCGGTGTCAGCCTCCCATTGAGGGTTTGAATTCTTGCAGCCAACAAATGCCAGCCCAGACATGAGCAGCATCAAGTAAATAAAGTTTTTCATCATGAAATTATTAAGATTGGAATGACCATTCGAACTTGGCAAGGCATGCGTCAAATAGGCAGGTATCTGTTATTAAAAAATTGGTGCAAAACTAAGAAAATCTCTACGGTTAAGGTGGTTGGGCTGTTTCATTTACTCCTTAGAAAAACCTTAAAAAAGAATGGGCCACCCATTGCTGGGCGGCCCATTGCTTTATCTGGACAAAAAGTGATTAGCCTTTTGTAAATCTGATTGTTTCACGCTGGCCGTTGTTGTAGCTCATGCGCATTAAGTAGTTGCCAGCAGGCAGGTGGGCCAAGCTCACAGTTTTGCTGAAAGTACCTGCATCAAGGTTGATGGACTGCACCGTGCGGCCGTGCATGGAGAAGATTTCAACCTTTGTCGCTGTTTCAACATTGCTGTTGGCTTCGATGGTCATGTTGTCGGCCACGAGGCTTGGGCGCACAATGAAGTTTTCTGCATTCGCAAAACGTTGCATCAACTTCGTGTTGGAGTACATGGTGTGCTCACCGGCTTTGGTCAGCTCTATCCGATAGAAAGCATTGCCTTTTTTCGGGAAGTAGTCCGCAAAGGAGTACGCATGGTTGCCACTGCCTTCGTTCTGGGAAATTGTTGCCAATTTTTCGTAGGTAACCCCATCGTTGGAGCGTTGTACGTCAAACTGGTAGTTGCCTTCCATGTGCTCCAATTCCCAGTTAACCATTACTGCATTGCCTACTTCGCCAACGTTGATGACGATGCCGTTGCCGCAAAGCGAAGGACTGTTGGAGATGAAGATTGGGAGTACATCGGTGGATGTGCAGCCATTTTTGGTTACAGTCAGTTCAATATTGACAACTCCAAATGAATTCCAAGTAACGGTTGGGTTTTGTGCAGTAGAAGTGGATGGGGTACCCCAAGGGCCAAAGTTCCAAGAGTAGGTGGCACCTGTACCATTGCTGGTAGCAAAGTACTGGTAAGAATCTCCTACGCAAGTAAAGTCAGGGCCTGTGATTTCAGCAACTGCGGTGTTGCCGACAGTGATAGCTACCCTTGTGGTCTCCAACCAATCGGAACAGTTCTGCGCCTTTACGCAACGTACATAATAGGTATTGGAATAAATCACACCTGGGTCATAGTTCTGACCTGTTGCACCAGGTATAGGCGTCCATACATTAGGGTCGTAAGGTGTGTCCTCCGAATTGTACATCCACATATACTGCGTTGGGCTACCACCGCCAGTTACCGCCGAACCAGTGAGAGGGGCAGCATCAACACCAGGGCCACAAAGCACTTGGTCGCAGCATATCGTACCTGCGTTGGGCACATTCAGGCAGTCGTCGTACACACCTGCGTCAACAGTCACATTGCAATGACCGGCAGCCAAATTGATATTGGCGGTGCTGCCTGATGCAAGTGCATCGCTGTCCGAAAAGTCATCGGAGCAGGCGTTGGCTGGTGAGAAGGCATAACCTGTTGGGGCTATGAACTTGACCTGGTAAGTACCTGGCTGGAGATTGTCGAACAAATATTGGCCGTTCAATGCCGTGGTAGTGGTCAAGGAAACGGCTGTGCCGCCACTGGTTGTCCCCGTCAGTTGGACGACTACACCACCAATTCCAAATTCATCTGGACCTGGGTCTTGGCAACCGTTCCTATTGGTATCCTTCCAAACTCGGTCGCCAATGCAGCTCGGCTCAATAAGGGTTACTGTGCCAGTGCCTGTGCAGCCATTCGAAGAAGTAACTGTAACTGTATATGTACCGGGGCCGAGGTTGGAAAGGTTGGAAGTGGTAGCCCCAGTGTTCCAAGAGTAGCTGTATGGTGCAGTGCCACCTGTTACAGATGTAGAAACAGCGCCATCATCAGCATTTACAGCGCTGATAGGGTTGGTTACAGTAACTGTTACGTTCAAACCTGCCGTGCTATTGTTGATGGACACCATGCCCATTGCTGCACAACCCCTTGAATCGGTAGCTGTAACAGCATAAGCGCCGTTGTTCAGGTTGGAAATAGTCGCACCTGTACCGCCATTGCTCCATGCGTAAGTATAGTTAGGTGTGCCGCCAGCCGCTACTGCCGTAGCAGAGCCAAGCGTACTGCAAGCACCATTGACGCCAGTCACCGTCACGCTGACTTGTGTGGGTTGGGTCACCTGAACACTGGTGTTGGCAGTACAGCCGCTTGCTGTATGGGTTACGGTCACAAAATAGGTGGCAGCCGTCAGGTTATTGATGGTGGCAGTAATGCCGCCATTGCTCCATTGGTAAGTGAACGGAGCAGAAGCGCCTGATGCGTTTACCGTAGCAGAACCGTTGTTTCCTGCGAAACAGCTGACCGGAGTTGCAGTTGCAGTTGCTGTTATGGATGAAGAACTTGTAACCGTCACTGAAGAAGACTTGGTACAGCCATTGGCATCAGTTACCGTCACTGAATAGTTTCCAGCTACTATATTGTTGATAACAGAGGTGGTTGCGCCATTGCTCCACAAATAAGTAAATGGTGCAGTGCCTGTACCCGGAGTCACCATTGCCGAGGCAGAACCATTTGAGATACAGCCACCATTCACACCGCTGATGTGAAGGTCAATGGCCGGTGTGCCGCCTACGTTGACGTTGGCATTGGCACCGCAACCTTGGGCATCTGTCACGACCACGCTATAACTGCCAGGTACCAAGCCAGAAATTGAGGCAGTGGTTTGGCCGTTGTTCCAAGCATAAGTGTACGGAGCAATACCGCCAACTGGAGTTGCCGTAGCCGTACCTGTAGCCGTACCGCAAGCTGAGGAGGCTGTTGCTGATGCGTTGATGGTAAGATTGGATTGCGATACAATCGAGAAAGAAGCTGTCCCTTGGCAGCCCAAGAAATCAATAACTGTGACCGAATAGTTGCCGGGCATCAAACCAGCTATCGTGTTGCCAGTTGCGCCAGTGCTCCACTGGATTTGATAGGGAGCTGTGCCGCCTGTTGGAGCGACAGTTGCCGAACCAGTTACGCTGCCACCACTGCCGCAAGATGGGTTTACCGTTGTGAGGTTCAGCGTGATTTGGGCCGGGTTGGCAACAGTTGCTGTTCCTGATTTGGTACAGCCGTTGGCGTCAGTTACCGTGACGCCGTAAGTGCCAGGGCCGAGGTTGGGGTTTACCGAACCGTTGGCGCCGTTGCTCCATGCATAAGTGTAAGGGCCTGTGCCTCCTGTTACCAACGCCTCAATACTTGCATCGCAGAAGTTGAAGCAAGCAAGCCCTTGAACATTCAGGTTGAGGCTCATGGCAGCTGGAATCATTTTGCAAGTGACTGCTGCACAGCCGTTTGCATCGGTTGCCGTCACACAGTGCAGACCTGCCGACAAGCCCGAAACTGTTGCACCTGTTGCACCATTGTCCCATTGATAAGTGAAGGCACCCGTACCGCCAGTAGCGGCAGCAGTGGCATTTCCACCACCTGCACAAGGATTGTTCACCGTAATGTTCACAGATACTGCACTCGGCTGCGACAGGTTGAAGTTTGCCGTTGCGGTGGCGCCGTTAGCGTCAGTTGCTGTCACCGAAATACTACCTGCGCCAAGACCGGACACTGTGCTGCCATTGGCACCATTGCTCCAAGCATAGGTGTAAGGGGAGGCACCACCAGTAGCTGCTGCAGTGGCAGAACCGTTGGAGTAGCCGTTGCAGGTGGGGTTTGTGCCGGATATTGTAACACTAACTTGAGAGCTTGCCATCATGGGTAGCAAGCACAACAAGGCTAATGTAAAATAGCCGGAAAATCCGAATAGGGGAAATCCCAAACGTTGAGATGGATTCATAATCGTAAAGTTTTGGTAATAGTTATCAAAAAAATTGTATCAGGCAAATGCCCGAGAATGAAATACTTGTTTAATGTGATTCGACGGATGTGAGCCAATTGGATGCTGAGAACAGTCAGTTACACGAATTGTCAAATAAAAATGCAATTAGCAAAAAGGCTATTCGACCAAAATTATTAGCCTAATTGGCTGTATTCGATGGGTAGATGCGGAAATCCTTTGAGCTTTTTCCTCAAGGACTATGTTTGTAGCAATGAAAAACAAATCGGTATGGGTGAGTGAAATCGGGCGCAAGGTACAAAGTTCAATCATATTTTTTATAACGAAATTTAATTAATGCTTGTATTGGTGAAATTTTTATTGATAAAAACATCTTTTGTAATGTTATGGCAATGAGAGGGATGCCGCTTCTTTGCTCGCCAACAAAAAAAGAGCGCTTGGGATTTCCCCAAGCGCTCCGTTTTTTACTAATTCAATCGGCGTATGCCAATTTTAGTCGGCCAACAGCATCATCTTCGAAGCTGTGTTAGTGCCAGAGGACAACCGATAATACAGGATTCCTTCCCTTATACCGAGTTCCTCTTTCTGTATCCTGATTTCGTTGTAGCCAGCTTGGTACTGGCCGTTTATCGTCTTCACCAACCTGCCGGATGCGTCCATGATGGTCAAAGTTGCATCCCCTGCTTTGGGTAGCGTGAAGGAAATCAAGGTCTCGCTGTTGAACGGGTTCGGCCTGTTTTGGAACAGTTCAAATCCTGTAACAACCTCATTTCCAAGGAACAAGAGCCGTACCTGCTGAGAGCCGCCCTCCCGGCTGTAGGCTTCTGTCCTGATGAAACGATCGCTCAACCAAAGTGCCTCGCTGATGCGGCCAGCCGTTTTTGCCTTGAAAACAAGGGTGAAATACGGTTTGGCCTCTCCTTCATTTTCACCAAACTGGTTCCAACTTGCCGTGAGGGCGTTTTCATCCATTTTGGAGAGGCCGAAATTAGCTGCAGTTGCCCTGCCTTCGCCCACTTCGATGAACTCCACCATATCTGGGTTAAACTCCAGGGTGAACTGGTAGCCTTCTGTACCCTCTTGCATGGCATCAAATGAAACCTCGTATGTTTCGCCCGGTTCGAGCTGCTGCTCCCGTGCCTGGAAAACCAGGGCTTGGGCATCCCGCTCGTCGGGGTTGCTTCCAATGAGGGCCGATGAATTGTTCACGTCGCCAATCTTCACCGCCACGAAATCCGCATTCAGCACATCGTTGGGGATGTTGTTGATGTTGATGAACTCTGGGAACGTCTCCAACCAAGGATTGTCTGGGTCTGGGAACTGGTAGCTCCTTTCCACAAACCTCCAGGAGGTGTTATTGGAGAAATCATTGGTCATCAACAGTATCAACTTGCGAAGCTCTACCAAGTCGAAAGTCGTGATGGTCTTCGAGTTGTTTACGTCGGCTGCTATCAGCTTGTAAGGTGAATCCAGCAGGTTCATGTTCAAAATGTGCTGGCTGATTAGCACCATGTCATAAGTTGATACGCCCTGCAATGGGTTGACATCATGGCTTGGAACAATGCTTACATCGTTGCCAACCTGCACACCAGTAATGGTAAACCCGCCATTGGCCGAGGTGCTGGCGTTGCCAATGCTTTGGCCGCTGAGGTTCACCGACACGTTTCCTACTGGGTCGTTGTCTTCATTGAGAATGAACCCTCCCACATTCACCACCAAAGTATCGTCCATGCAACTGGTCGTATTGTCCAGGATGGTCACAGTAGTACTACAGAAGCTTTGGTTGCCCGCAGCGTCAGTAACGTAGATTTGGACAGGGTTGACACCCTCGTTATCGCAAGTGAAGACCTGTGAAGTTGTCGTTGGGTCTGGTGTGAACGAGAATATCAAATTGCTCGTGCAGTTGTCCGTTGACCCTGCATTCAATTGGCTGGCGTTCACAGGCACCATCGGTGGGGTGCCCGGCATCAGTGGTACAGAAATGCCTGGGTTGCAAGCTGCGCTGGGTGCTTTGCAATCCCTGATGGTCAGTGTTGCGGAGCAGGAAGCAGAATTGCCGCATCCGTCATTCGCCGTGAACACCGTCGTGAAGGTGCCTGGTCCCGAATTGAACGGGCCAAAGCCATTTCCAAGTCCTACGGTTGTCGCTGTCACTGTCAACTGGGAGCTGCAATCCGTAACGGTTGGCATTGGTATGGTAAAATTGGCGGTGCAAGTCGGCCCATCAATGCAAACTACCGGAATCGAACAATTCGGAATGACTGGATTTACAGCATCCACAATATGTACCGTCTGCTTGTAGATGATAACACCATCCCAAGGGTCGCTGTCAAGGTCGGTATCCGGCCCTGTTGGATCCGTGGCGTTGGCAGCCGAAGGCCTTTGGTTGAGCGTCCAGCTATCACGGAAGGTACGTGAATCGCAGTCTCCATCGCCGTCCACATCGCATTGGGAGATAGGCCCACCCAGTGCCGACTCAGGTACTTCTACCACTTCCTGGTCGAGGCTTGTTCCTTGCACGCACCAGTTCACCACCTGCCAGGTTCTCACTACTTTGTAACATGCGCCTGGCACCACTTCGAATGGGCCGTCATCATGGGTTATCGCAATCAACTCGCAGGTTTCCCTGAAGATGGTCGGCTCCCCAAAATCCGGCAACGCTTGCCCACAATTGATGGTGAGGTCTGCCGGGAACGATACGGCAAAATCGGAAACATGGTCAACAGAAATATACTGGGTGCAAGACGTGGGTGAGGTCAATCCTCCTGCATCGGTTGCCGTCCAGGTACGGGTGATGACTCCCTCCTTGCAAGGCGTCAAATTGCTGCTGTAAGAACGGTTGAGGGTAATGCTACCGCAATTGTCCGCAAAAACAGGTTGACCAAATGCCGCATCGAGGTATTGGCTCTTGGCTGCTGGTGAGGTTGCAAGGTTCAATCCTGCTTCGTAGGTATTCACAAATACATCGCATGTGATCCGTTGGTTACCTGGACAGGTTGCCAAGGCAGGTGCCAGTTTGTCGTTCACGTCCACTTCTACCATACAATCGTTGTAATTGCCATGACAATCGAAGGCCCTGACCACTACCATAACTGGTAGGCCTGGAACGTCCTCACAGCAGAATACCACCGAAGAACCGAACTGGGTATCGTTGTGCCCATCGTCACATGGGTCAGTCATGCGCCTTACCTCGAAATGGTGCAGGCAGCAATTGTCGGTAGAACCATTGTCGAACAGGTTTGCCAAGACGGTCGCAGTGGCACCTGGATTGGAGGGCAGGTCCACCTCAATCACCCCATTGCAAACAGTTGTCGGAGAAATATCATCCACCACTGTTACTGCCACAGTTATACTGCGGCTGTTGTTGCAGGCATCCGTTGCAGTGTAGGTAATGCTGTGTGTGCCAAGCGGCAATCCTGGTGCAGGTATCGTCCCACTGTTGTTGGGATTCATGATGGCTGGGCCAACTGGCGTGCTGATTTGAACCGTGATTGCGCTGCAATCATCCGTCAGAACCGTTGGCGGCAGCAACAAGCCCGTTGAACGGCATGGCTGCGATTGGGTGGCCTGTACGTTGGCGCTCACTTGGAATGGCGGCCTCGTGATGTTCGGGGCCACTTTATCCATCACCTTTATTATTTGGATATTGTCCTCGCCACCCACGCCTGTCGTGATGATGGAACCAGTACACCAGTCCACTACCGTCCATGTGCGGAGGATTTTGAAGCCATTGCCGCAGATGCCCACTGTCTGGTCGGAGTGCAGCACGTTGTAGCCACAAATCGAATTGTTGTTGGATACATTTACCGTACCTGACCCTGTTGCGGTCAATATAGCTTGCGAAAGGCCAGTGCTTACGTCTATACCCGGCTCAACAGGGTCTGTGTCCGTAATGGACGGATGCAAACCAGTGGCGTTGATGATATTCGGCTTGGAAGCATATTGCGTGCAAGACCATGAAATATCATCCGGGAAGTCAATTGGCGGACGCACCACGTTGATGGTCTGCGTACAATTGACCAGGCTTGATTTGCCCTGATTATCGGTAGCCTTGTATATGCGGCGTATCACGTAAGTGCCATCGCAGATATCGTTGTCAATCGTCTGCTGGCTCAACAATGCAACGATAGGGTTCGGGTCGCAGTTGTCAACAGCCACGGGTGCTGGTATGGCATTCAAGTCGGCTGAGCAAGCTACTTCAATGGGTGTTGAAGGACAGGTGAAAACAGGCCCAGTCTTGTCCTCTATTTGGATATAGCCCCAGCAAGAGTTGCCATACAATTTGTCCTTGATTTTCACGGTCAGTGTCTGGCCAATATAGCTGCCACTGATTTCGTGAATATTAGGTGTAGCAGGATTCAAGTCTGGCACTGGAACGTCCCATGCATCAGTCACCATGAATACCTCATAGTAATAGCCCAATGGAAAGAAGGTGGGGTTTGTGCATCCACTCGATTCACCCTCCAAAACCATCGTAGGGTTCAGCCAGATTTCACAGTTCTGGTTCAAGGAAACCTGTACCAGGTCATTGCATGCAAGTCCCTCATCCAGTTCCTCCCAACATCTCTGTAGCAAGGACGGGTCATCCTTCCCTCCCGTATCGCCTGGCCAGCCGGTATTGCTGGTCCTTGGGAATGGGCCTGCATCCGTCAGGTCGCTGATGACAGCGGCTGGGGAACAATTGGCAATCGTACCGAACACCGTAGCTTGGTTGCGCAGCACACTTGGTGACCCAGGTGCATTCGGGTTTATTTCAACCCTGAAACGGATGACAACCCGTTGGTCAGTTTCCAATAGACCACCTCCAGTTAGCAGGTCGCCTGTGCCATTGTAAGCTGCATTGACCGTTGGCAGTGCAGTTGCGGTAGTCGTAACCCCAGCAGCGCCAGTGCTGACGATTTGTGGAGCTTGCGTAACAGAAACGAAAGCACTTCCAAAATTCGACACACTGCCCAAATTGTCAATAACGCTCAAGTTGCTGAGGTTTGCGCTGCCGTCATTTTGTACCACGATTTCGGTTATCACATCGAAATGGCCGGGTATGCCACTCGTTGCCGACTCAATGCCTGCAAAGTATTTCGACGATGCAATTGACGGAGGCAATGAGGTAACCGTAAACGTCTGGCTGCAAGTAATTGGTAGCGCACTGCAAGGGCTGGTGTACGTGAACGTGACCGTCGTTGCACCGCCACAAACGGAAGGTGCACCAAGGTTATCGTTGGTCAATGCCCCTGGGCATCCGCCCGTAATTGTTGCCGTTGCCAGCCAAGTTTGGAAGGCGGCATTGATTTGCGACTGTGTCAGGTTCGGCCCAACCGTCATTGGCGATGGGCAGGTAAGTACTGGGGTCGTCGCACTCGTAACGGTAAATGTCTTCGTGCATGAGGTGGACGAACCACAGGTGCTGTTGGCCGTGAAAGTCACGCTGACAGAACCGCCACATGCACTTGGTGCAGCCGCCATACTGGTGCTGATGGTTGCGTTGCAACCTCCCGTCACAGTTGCTTGAGCCAACCAAGCATTGAACTTGGTGTTGATTTGAGCCTGTGTCTGACAGCCAGATTCTGTTCTGTCATTGGGGCAGTTCAGCGTCAAGGTCGGTGCCGCAGTTACCAAGAAGGTCTTGGTCTGGTTGATTGGTGCTGCGCAATTGCTTGTAGCCGTGAAGATTACATCCTTGCTACCGCCGCAAGCCGAAGGCGCTCCAGTGCTGTTGTTGGATATCACAACCCCGCATCCACCTGTCGTGGTAGCCGATGCAAGCCATGTTGCATATTTGGCGTCAATGGCTGCCTGCGTCTGGCAAGCTGCTTCTGCTTGGTTTGCTGGCGCATTCAATACCAAAGGCGCACTGGCCACCGTGAAGGTCGCTTGACAAGTGGTCGTCAACGGAGCACAAGTGCTGGTATAGGTGAAAGTTACCGTCTTCGAACCACCACAAGCTGGCGGTGCCCCTGTGTTGTTGTTCGTCAATACACCGCCGCAAGCACCTGAAGCAGTTGCTGTGGCCAACCAATTTGCATAGGCTGCATCCACTGCTGCCTGTGTCTGGCAAGCTGGCGTTGTCGTGTTCACTGGACAAGTCAATACAACCGTTGGGGCAGCTACCGTGAAGGTCGCCTGACAAGTCGTCGCCAAAGGCGAACATGTGCTTGTATAGGTAAACGTCACGGTCGTCGAGCCGCCACAAGCGGGCGGTGCCCCTGTGTTATTGTTCAACAAAGCACCACCACATCCTCCGGTTCCATTGGCCGTTGCAAGCCAAGCGGTGAACGCAGCGTTCACCTGGGCCTGTGTCTGGCAAGCTGGCGTCGTCGTATTGGTTGGGCAGGTTAGGACTACCGTTGGCGCTGCTGGCACATTGAAAGTCGCCTGACAGGTTGTCGTCAATGGTGCGCAGGAACTGGTGTACGTAAACGTAACGGTCGTGGAGCCACCACATGCGGACGGCGCTCCCGTGTTGTTGTTCGTCAAGACGCCATTGCAGCCACCCGAAGCACTTGCCGTGGCAAGCCATGCCGCAAAGGCTGTATTCACAGCTGCCTGTGATTGACATGCTGCCACAGTAGTAGTCGTAGGGCAAGTCAGCACGACCGGAGTCGGTGCCGTAACCGTGAATGTGGCTTCGCAAGTCGTAGTTGGTGCAAAACAGCCACTCGTATAAGTGAATGTCACCGTCGTGGAACCACCACAGATGGGCGGTGCGCCCGTGTTGTTGTTCGTCAGAACACCACCACATCCACCTGATGCGCTTGCAGTAGCCAACCATGCACTGAATGCCGCATTCACTTGGGCCTGTGTTTGACAGGATGCCGTAGTTGTGCTCATTGGGCAGTTCAGCACGATAGGTGCTGGCGTAGGAACAGTAAACGTTGTCAGACAAGTGGTCGTCAGCGGTGAGCAGGTACTTGTATAGGTGAATGTTACCGTCGTGGAACCACCTGTTGCAGGAGGCGCTCCCGTGTTGTTGTTGGACAACACGGCATTGCAACCGCCAGCAGCACTGGCTGTGTTGAGCCAGTTTGTGAAGGCGGTATTGATGGCCGGTTGTGTGAGGCCAACAGCGGTCGTCATGTTCAGCGGGCAAGTCAAGGTGACTGCCGGAGATGCCGTAACGGTGAAGGTCGCTTGACAAGTCGTGACCAAGGTGCCACAAGTGCTTGTGTAGGTGAAGGTCACGGTCGTTGTGCCACCACAAGCAGATGGTGCGCCTGTGTTGTTGTTGGTTAAAACACCGTTGCAGCCACCCGTGCCATTTGCCGAAGCAAGCCATGCAGCAAACGCAGCGTTCACGTTGGCTTGTGTTTGACAAGCGGCGACCGTTGTGCTGGTTGGGCAGGTAAGCGTCACCACAGGTATGGCAGGAACCGTGAAAGTCGCCTGACAAGTCGTAGTCAATGGTGCGCAGGAGCTTGAATAGGTAAATGTCACGGTCGTTGAACCACCCGTGAAAGGGGGAGCGCCCGTGTTGTTGTTGGACAAAGCGCCGTTGCAGCCACCCGAACCACTGGCCGTTGCCAGCCAAGTTGCAAATGCCGCATTCACAGCCGCTTGCGATTGACCACCCGCTGTGGTCATGTTCGTTGGGCAATTTAATACTATCGGCGGAGCCGCAGGTACGGTAAATGTTGCTTGGCAAGCCGTCGTCAAAGGTGCACAAGCTGCACTGGTATAGGTGAAAATGACTGTTTTGGAGCCACCGCATGCCGAAGGCGCACCCGTGCTGTTGTTCGTCAATACACCGCTACATCCGCCAGAAGCAGAAGCTGTTGCCAGCCATGTGTTGTAAGCTGCATCCACTGCGGCCTGTGTTTGGCAAGCTGCTGTAGTGGTGTTCACCGGACAGGTCAATGCCAACGGCTGCGGAGCAGTCACCGTGAAAGTGGCTTGGCAAGTCGTTGTCAATGGTGCGCAAGTGCTGGTGTAGGTGAAAATCACCGTCGTTGAACCACCGCAAGCCGATGGGGCAACCGTGCTGTTGTTCGTCAGAACACCATTGCAGCCACCACTGGCCGATGCCGTTGCCAGCCAATTTGCGAATGCAGTATTGATGGCGGCCTGCGTCTGACAAGCTGCTGCGGTCGTATTCCCTGGGCAGGTCAGCACCACGTTCGGGGATGCAGGCACCGTGAAAGTCGCTTGGCAAGTCGTTGTCAATGGTGCGCAGGAACTCGAATAGGTGAAAGTGACCGTTGTCGAGCCACCACATGCCGAAGGAGCGCCAGCGTTGTTGTTGGTCAAAACGCCGTTGCAGCCACCCGTTGCAGTTGCCGTTGCAAGCCAAGCCGCAAACGCTGTGTTCACTTGGGCTTGCGTTTGGCAACCCATTGTGGTTGTGTTCACCGGACAGGTCAACACCACGTTTGGCGAAGGAGGCACCGTAAAAGTGGCTTGACAAGTTGTGGTAATAGGAGCACAAGCACTGATATAGGTAAATGTTACCGTCTTCGAGCCACCACAAGCAGGGGGGGCACCTGTGCTATTGTTGCTAAGTATGCCATTGCAACCACCTGAGGCCGAAACCGTCCCCAGCCATGTATTGTAAGCTGCATCAACGGCGGCCTGTGTTTGGCAAGCCATCGTGGTGGTATTCGCTGGACAGTTCAGCACAACCGGTGGGGAGGCCGGCACAGTGAAGGTAGCTTGACAAGTAGTCGTGAACGGTGCGCATGTGCTGGTATAGGTAAATGTAACCGTGGTTGAACCACCGCACTTGGAAGGTGCGCCCGTGCTGTTGTTCGTCAGAACACCGTTGCAGCCACCTGTTACGGAAACCGATGCAAGCCAGGTGTTGAAAGCTGAATTCACAGCACTTTGCAACATACAAGTTCCCGTCGTCATGTTAGCTGGGCAATTCAACACAACTGTAGGTGCCGCTGGAACCGTGAATGTCGCTTGGCAGGTCGTCGTTGTCGGAGCGCAACTGCTGGTATAGGTGAACGTAACGGTTGTTGAACCACCACAAGCAGGCGGTGCGCCCGTGTTGTTATTGGTCAATACGCCATTACAGCCGCCAGTTGCCGAGGCAGTGGCCAGCCAGCTTGCGAATGCAGTATTCACACTTGCCTGCGTTTGGCAGGCTGCCGTAGTCGTATTTGCAGGGCAGGTCAACACAACTGTTGGCTGCACAGGTACGGTGAATGTCGCATTGCAGGTGGTTGTCGTAGGGGAACAACTGCTGGTGTAGGTAAATGTCACGGTCGTCGAACCGCCGCAAATGGACGGTGCACCCGTGTTGTTGTTCGTCAAAACACCGTTGCAGCCACCCGTTGCAGATGCCGAGGCTACCCAAGCTGCGAACGCTGTGTTCACTTGAGCCTGCGTCTGACATGCCGCTATCGTGGTGTTCGATGGGCAGGTCAGTACCACGGTCGGCGCTGCTGGCACAGTGAAAGTGGCTTGGCAGGTCGTTGTTGCAGCGGAGCAAGCAGAGCTTGTATAGGTGAACGTCACGGTCGTCGAACCGCCACACGCTGGCGGAGCACCCGTGTTGTTGTTGGTTAGAACGCCGTTGCAACCACCGCTGGCACTCGCTGTTGCAAGCCAAGCAGTGAATGCAGTATTCACCGCTGCCTGTGTTTGACAAGCTGCCGTGGTCGTGTTGGTCGGGCAAGTCAAGACCACGTTTTGTGCTGCCGTCACCGTAAAGGTTGCTTGGCAAGTTGTGGTCAATGGTGCGCAGCTACTGGTGTAGGTAAACGTAACGGTCGTCGAACCGCCACAAGCTGGCGGGGCACCCGTGTTGTTATTGGTCAGAACGCCGTTGCAACCTCCCATTGCGGAAGCTGTTGCCAGCCAAGCAGCAAATGATGTGTTCACCGCTGCCTGTGTTTGGCAAGAGACCACCGTTGTATTGATGGGGCAGTTCAGCACGATGGCTGGCTGGGCTGGTACGGTGAAGGTCGCCGTACAGGTCGTTGTCGTTGGTGTGCAACTGCTGGTGTAGGTGAAAGTCACGGTCGTCGTGCCACCGCAGATGGACGGAGCGCCCGTGTTGTTGTTGGTCAAAACACCGTTACAACCACCTGTTGCCGAGGCCGTTGCCAACCACGCAGCAAAAGACGCATCCAACGCAGCTTGCGACTGGCAAGCCGCTGTGGTCGTGTTAGCTGGGCAATTCAGCACTACGTTTTGCGGAGCAGCAACCGTAAAGGTCGCTTGGCAAGTGGTGGTCAATGGCGCACAGGTACTTGTGTAGGTAAACGTCACGGTCGTCGAGCCGCCACAAGCTGGCGGGGCACCCGTGTTGTTGTTGGTCAAAACACCGCTGCAACCACCGCTGGCTGTTGCCGTTGCCAGCCAAGTGGCAAATGCCGTATTGACAGCCGCCTGTGTTTGGCATGCTGCCGTCGTGGTGTTGGCCGGACAAGTGAGCATCACGGTTGGAGGAGCAAGCACCGTGAAGGTAGCTTGGCAGGTCGTCGTTAATGGTGCACAAGTGCTGGTGTAGGTGAATGTCACGGTCGTTGACCCACCACAGGATGATGGAGCGCCCGTGTTGTTGTTCGTCAGAACACCGTTGCAACCCCCAGAAGCGGAAGCCGTGGCAAGCCAAGTGGCAAATGCTGTGTTCACCGCCGCTTGGGTTTGGCAAGCCGCCGTCGAAGTGTTCATTGGGCAGTTGAGCACGACCATCGGGACGGGCGCAACCGTGAAGGTCGCCTGACAGGTCGTGGTCGTTGGTGCACAACTGCTGGTATAAGTGAATGTAACCGTCGTGGAGCCGCCAGCCGCTGGTGGCGCACCCGTATTGTTGTTCGTGAGAACCCCGTTGCATCCGCCCATGCCGTTGGCCGTAGCCAACCATGTAGCAAATGCTGTGTTCACTTGGGCCTGCGTTTGGCCAAATGCCGTGGTCGTGTTTGCTGGGCAATTTAGTGCCACAGTCGGTGGTGCAGCGACCGTGAAGGTAGCTGAACAAGTCGTCGTTGCTGCAGAGCAGGCGGAACTCGTGTAGGTAAATATTACGGTCGTTGAACCACCACATGCAGATGGCGCACCCGTATTGTTGTTCGTCAGAACACCGTTGCAGCCGCCGCTTGCACTTGCCGTTGCGAGCCAAGTTGCGAAAGCACTATTCACTGTTGCTTGGGTTTGGCAAGCCGCCGTGGTCGTGCTTGCGGGGCAATTCAATACCACGTTTTGTGATGATGTAACCGTAAAAGTGGCTTGGCAAGTTGTCGTGATTGGCGCACAGCCACTCGTATAGGTAAAGGTTACGGTCGTTGACCCACCACAGGCAGGAGGTGCGCCCGTGTTGTTGTTCGTCAGGACACCATTGCAGCCGCCCGTTGCGGAAGCAGTGGATAACCATGCGGCAAATGCCGTGTTCACATCCGTCTGTGTTTGGCATGAAACAACGGTCGTGTTCACCGGGCAGTTCAGCATGATGGTTGGCGGTGCAGCCACAGTGAAAGTGGCTTGGCAGGTGGTCGTTGGAGCAGAACAAGCGGAACTCGTGTAGGTGAAGGTCACGGTCGTAGAACCGCCGCAGGCTGGAGGTGCGCCCGTGTTGTTGTTGGTCAAAACACCGTTGCAGCCACCCGTTGCCGAAGCCGTTGCAAGCCAAGTCGCAAACGCAGTGTTCACAGCAGCCTGTGTTTGGCAAGCGGCAGTGGTGGTGTTCGTGGGGCAGGTTAGCACCACGGCTGGTGCCGCAGCCACTGTAAACGTGGCTTGGCAGGTGGTGGTCAACGGCGCACAAGTGCTCGTGTAGGTGAAGGTTACGGTCGTTGAACCACCACATGCTGGGGGAGCGCCCGTGTTGTTGTTGGTCAAAACGCCGTTGCAGCCACCCGATGCCGATGCCGTTGCCAGCCAAGTTGCAAACGCAGTATTTACCGCTGCCTGAGTCTGGCAGGCCGCAGCTGTGGTGTTCGTTGGGCAGGTCAACATCACGGTTGGTGGGGCTGGCACGGTGAAAGTAGCCTGGCAGGTCGTCGTCAGTGGAGCGCAGGTACTGGTATAGGTGAAGGTGACGGTCGTCGAGCCGCCACAAGCCGACGGTGCGCCCGTGTTGTTGTTGGTCAAAACGCCGTTGCAGCCGCCGCTTCCGCCTGCCGTTGCAAGCCAATTAGCGAAGTCTGTATTCACTTGAGCTTGGGTTTGACAAGCCGCTGTGGTCAGGTTCATGGGACAGGTCAGCGTCACGTTTGGCGATGCTGGAACTGTAAATGTTGCCTGACAGGTCGTCGTCAAAGGAGCGCAGGTGCTGGTATAAGTAAATGTCACAGTCGTCGAACCACCGCATGCCGGTGGTGCGCCCGTGTTGTTGTCGGTCAAAACACCGTTGCAGCCGCCGCTGGCCGAAGCTGTTGCCAACCAAGTTGCGAATGCTGTATTCACCGCTGCTTGGGTTTGGCAGGCCGCAGCGGTGGTGTTCGCTGGGCATGTCAGCACAACGTTCGGCGATGCAGGCACGGTGAAAGTGGCCTGGCATGTCGTCGTCAGTGGTGCGCAAGTGCTTGTATAGGTGAAAGTGACGGTGGTGGAGCCTCCGCAAGCTGGCGGGGCGCCTGTGTTGTCGTTGGTCAAAACTCCACCACAACCGCCGTTGGCACTCGCCGTGGCAAGCCAAGTAGCAAATGCCGTATTGACGCCCGCTTGTGTTTGGCAAGCCGCAGTCGTCGTATTAATAGGGCAGCTTAGTACCACGGTGGGAGGTGCTGCAACGGTAAATGTCGCTTGGCAGGTCGTTGTGGTAGGTGCGCAGGAACTGGTATAGGTAAATGTTACCGTTGTCGAGCCACCGCAAGCCGGAGGTGCTGTTGTGCTGTTGTTCGTCAGAACACCATTGCAACCGCCGCTGGCACTTGCTGTTGCAAGCCAGTTGGCAAAGGCTGTGTTCACCGCTGCCTGCGTTTGACACGCAGGAGTCGTCGTGTTCACAGGGCAAGTCAACACAATGGTTGGCGGAGCAGCCACTGTATAGGTTGCTTGACAAGTCGATGTCAAGGGAGCGCAACTGCTGGTATAGGTGAAGGTCACAGTCGTTGACCCGCCACAGGCAGGCGGAGCGCCTGTGTTGTTGTTGGTGAAAACGCCGTTACAGCCACCAGAAGCGGAGGCAGTGGCCAACCATGCTGCGAAATTGGTATTGATGTCAGCTTGGGATTGACAGGCTGCCGCCGTGGTGTTGATGGGGCAAGTCAATACGACGTTTGGTGCCGCCGTTACAGTGAAACTGGAACTACAGGTGCCTGTATTATTGCAGTCGTCGGTAACGATGTAGGTATGGGAAGTGGTGCCGCCGCAGATACTTGGTGGCGTTAGCCCTGTAACAGGCGGAAAAGAGGTGGTGGTACAGTTATCGGTTGCAGTGAATCCTGCTTGCCAAATGTTGAACGCATTAGTAAGGTTGGCTTGGGTCACGCAGGCAGAAAGCGTTGTGGAGGTCGGGCAGGTTGCTATCGGCGAGGTGTTGTCACTGACAGTAACATCTATCATGCATTGATTCATGCAATTAACTTGTGTTACTTGCAAGGATAGCATATAAGTTCCACCGCATGTTCCATCAGAAGTCACACTGACGGTTTGCCCAGTTGCGCTTCCGTTAATGCTCCCGTTTCCGGTTATCGTCCATAGGTATCCAGTCATGCCAGGGGGGCCAGTGTACATTATCCCAGTGGCATCGGGGCAAACACTTGTCGGCCCAGTAATCATGCAACTTGGAGGAGGCGTGCAACAGTTTGGGGCCGAACCGGATATGTTCGCCGTACAAGCTGTTGGGTTCAGTGGGTCAACGCAAGGGTCGGTTACATCAATACCAATATTGATGTTGTAATTGACACCGTAGGTATAGTTGAGAGAAATGATTCCACCTGTAGCCCCACCTGCTCCTGTATTTGACAAGCAAACCGGAGTAGAAGGAGCGTTAAGGGCATTGGGATCTGTACCTACATAATTGCCATTTTGTCCAACTATCGGGATCATGACTGTATAGGTGCCGTTGCCATTGCAGGTTGTTGTCTGTGTGCCAACTTCAAGGTCGCAGTACAAATCGCCATTGCCACAACCATACCTTCCTTGGATGTCCTCTATGAGGAGCGTGTTGTCGTCATCCTGGTCCCATACAGCAAGGTACCAGTTGGTAGGCTGCGTAAAATTGGGAACCGTGAATGTTTGCCAAGTATTGTTGCTGGCTTGTCCGCATAGGTAGAAGATTAGGTTATTGCAATCCCCACTTTGATAATGCGGTGGAGGCCCAGCACTTGATGTCGGGGTAGCCGAATAATACAAGGCCCAGCCAATATCATCCATCATATTGTCTTCGTTGATTTGGACTTGGAATGTGCCCACATTGGGACGCACGTCAAAATTCAACCAGACAATGGGATTGTTGGGATGGGGTGGGGTAGGAGGCGGAATCACTGCCCCAGTGATTGGGTCAGTGCAGGCCATAATCGTGATGGGGAACGATGCCGCATTGTAAATGCAACCAAACTGCGTGGAGATATTTGCCTGCATATCTGGTGTTCCACTACAACGAATGATACCCTTGGGCTGTGGCCCCGGGCTTTCGTTGACCGTGCCATTGGGATTCCAAGCAGCACCCTCTGTCCATCGTTGGGAACATTCGCAAGGCGTGTCGTTCTGGGCCGATACCTGTGCCGTGAAGGGCAGGCAGGTAAGTAATAACAAGATTCCAAAGTGCCAAGGTAGGACTCGGTCTCGGTGGAGGGTTGGGCTGATATGCCTGCCTTCACCGCAGCGAGCGATTTTAGGAAAAAGAAACTGTTTCATTAATCTGGACTATAATTGAATTAATAAAAATGCCTTACCGGGGCCGGGCGTGACCGGCGCAGTTCAAATCGGTGGTTGGGAATGCAGCTAAATCTTTTGTTTGCTATGTATGCCTTTTCTCTGAAAACCGTGTCTCACGGAAATACATTACATATTAACATTATCTAATATGATGCCAAATTTTTGAAGATGTTTTATAATGTGTAAGTGATTGAATATCAATGCTTTTAAAATTGGAACATTCATTTGACAATTTCACTACGCACAGCGTAATGTAGGATTCTTGACATTTTGACTTAGGGCCATTTCAATCCCTGAACTTCTCTCCCTATGGCGGCAGATTTGCATCTGTTTAGCATCCAAAGCCTCAGTGCCACAGGCAGGACTCTCAAAATGGGCAGGTTTTCGGGTTTTTGCTTCGCAAAATTTTCGATTCACCCTTTCCAGCGTTCAGCGGCATGCTAAACAGATACAAGTCTGCCACCAAAGTGAGAACGGTGGATACTTTGGGCGTTCCACCTCAAACCCCTGTTTTTGACAGTAAACTAAAATTACACGTTCCTTAAGGGCATAAAAAAAGAGGCGTGGTTGATGACCACGCCTCTTTTTCTGGTAGGCTTTGTTTGTTATTTCTTGAAAAGCCTGTTGGTTTTTCAACGCTGATTAATGCCCATTCTTCTCCTGCTTGTATTTGAGAACATGGTCAACCACCTCCGGCAACTGTTCGGCCCCAATACGCTTGGATAGGATGGTTTTGTCCGTATCAAGCACATAAATCTGAGGGGTCGTCTTGATGTCGTAAACCGTTTTGTAGCGGCTCCTGTGGTAGGGGTCAACCGTGTTGAAGAAAACATCCATTTCCCGTTCAGCAATGGTGCTCCAACATTTGTCCACCTCCTTCATCGTGATATTGCCATCGTCGTCACGGGTGGCCAAAGAGGTACAAATGGCAAATACGGCCACGCCCTTGTCTTTGTATGCTTTGGCAAATTTCACCATGTCGGGCATGGATTTTTTACAGTGGCCACAGTCGGGGTCCCAAAAGAAAAGCACCGTAATGGGCGACTTGAAATCGTGCAGCCACATCTTTTCCTCCTTCTGCGTTAGCATCTCGATATTCGGTGCCACTTTGCCGATGAGCAGCGGTTCAAGCCTGTCTCCGTTTTCAATGATTTTCTTCAATTGGTCGGCGTCCGTCCAAGGGGCCAAACCAGCCTTGTAGTATTTCTGTGCAATATGCACATAGACCGCATCCATGCCCACGATGTTCGATTTTGCATACTGGTTGAGGAAATGGATAAGGTAGAACTTGAAATTATCCTCGGCGGGCTGCATTTTTTTCAGCACGTAGTCAATGGCAATATTCAGGGAATCCGGGTGCTGAACGGTCATCTTGTCCACGAAATGGGTCACCTTGGGGAATAGGAAAGGGGTCCTAACGAGCTTCGGGTCGGCGAGGTCGAAATTGTCGAACCAATGGGAGCGCAGCCAATAGAACGACTTTGTCTCCTTCTCCTTTTCATTGGCGCCTTCGAATTTTGGTACTTCAAGCGGCATGTTCGCCTTGATGACCATTTCCGTCATGCTGCCGGGGTATTTTGCCATGAGGCTTTTCTGGTAGTCACTTACCTCTTTGTCCAACTCTTTAATCTTCTCCTCAATTTTGGCCTTCTTTTTCTCATCGTCTTTGGCCTCTTCCAACTGTTTTTTGTATTCATCGGCTTTGGGTCGGCGGTCGCCAATAAACTTCATATAATCGTAGAAACGTTTGTTGTCCTCCGAACCAGTGATTTTGATACTGCCAGAAAGGTCGGAGAGCTTGGTTTCCAAACTAATCCATTGGTTGTTGTCATCCACCAATAATTGGATGAATTGGTTGTCAGGTGGCAGTACGATGAGGTAAATTCCACTGGCCAACTTCTCATTGCCTTCGAAATAAAACCGTCCATCTGGCTCAACATAAGCAGTGTCCTTCAGGTATTGCTTATCGCCAAAATAGTAACCGAGGTAGGCCTCCTTCTGTTGAAATCCTTCGACCTTGGCCTTTATCTGATAGCCTATTTTTTGTTGTGAAAAAACAATTGCCGGGACGGCAAAAAGCGAAATGAAAAAAGTCAGGTAATGCTTCATTTTTTCAGATTTTATGATGGGTGGTTAATAGAGGAAAATCGCTCCAAAATTGCACAGTATTGACCTGTGCAGCCCAGAAAACGCAAACCCCGCAAGGATTGTTGCAGGGTTTGAGTCCGTAATCCGCAATTTGAAATCCTTTGTCATTCCCATAGGGAACCACAATCGAATCACATCTTATTGGCACCTGAGAATATCCGGTTCCAGTTGATGCCGTTGCCTATGCTGCCATGCTTGGTTGAGAACCAAATGAACAGGGGTTTGCCAACGATATGGTCTTCCGGCACGAATCCCCAGACACGGCTATCCTCGGAGTTGTGGCGGTTGTCGCCCATCATCCAATAGTAGTCCATCTTGAAAGTGTAGCTGGTCGCCTCTTGGCCGTTGATGAAGATTTTGCCGTCTTTCTTCTCCAGCTTGTTGCCTTCGTAAACGGAAATCACCCGGTCGTACAGCGAGATGTTCTGCGGGCTGATGGCCACGGTTGCGCCTTTTTTGGGGATGTAAATCGGGCCGTAGTTGTCGTTGGCCCAACCGGGGAAGTTCACTTCGTCGTGCGGGAACAAGGCCCCCGGCTGCTTGGGGTACTCGAAAACTTCGAAGGTGGCATCGGGCATCACCTCCTTTAGTTTATTGCGTTGCGTCTCCGACATGGCGAAGATATTCGCTCCGATTTTTTCATAAACGTTCACCCCAATCTCGTCCAGTTTCTCTTCGTTGATGCCGTTGGGTGCGTTGATGATGGTCAAGAACTGCATATTGGTAGGGTTCTTGGCCGCCTCCCCATTGATGAAAACCTGGCGGTTGACCACTTTGAGGCTATCGCCCGGAAGACCGATGCACCTTTTGATATAGTGGTCTTTTTTGTCAATGGGCCTTGTCACCAATTCCACCCTGCCAGTCTTGATGGCCTCTTGGTACATCGGGTTGAACCCGGCGATGGCGCCCCTGCGGTAATCTCCGATGCTGAAAGTACGGTCGGGGAAGATAAACACGCTATCTCCGTCGGGGAAGTTGAAAACAACGGGGTCGTAACGCTCCACTTTTTGCAGCGCAGGTAGGCGGTAAAATGGTAGGTTGGGCTTTTCCAAATAGCTCTCCGTATTGAAGAATGGCAGCCTGTTGTGCAGCAGCGGGAACATGACCACCGTCTTTGGCGTTCGGATGCCATAGTGCATCTTGCTCACGAAAAGGAAGTCCCCGACCTTCAGGGAGCCTTCCATCGAAGAGGTGGGTATCACATATGCCTCGATGAGGAACATCCTGATGAATGCTGCTGCAAAAACAGCAAACACAATGGCCTCTGTCCATTCCCGCAACTGCGATTTTACATAAGGGTTTTGGCGTTGCAGTTTCTGGAACTCCCGGTTGTTGCCCGATTTGAGGGCTTCCTCCAATTTTGCCTTGTATTCTTTTTCGGCAGTTAGGGTAGGGCCGAGGTACTTGTCGTCCTTGTTGTTGCCCACCAGGTAAAACATGGCAGGGGCATAAATGACGGACAGCGCTGTATGCCAAAAATCGTATTTGCCAAACGAGCGCACCAAATCCACGCAAAGTCCAACGAAAATGAAGATATTGACGATGGGGAACAGGAGCCAGAGTGCATGGCTGGGCTTCTGCCCCACGAGCTTGCACATCTCAACGAAGTTGACGCCCGGTATAAGGGCTTTCTTGCCTTCCACGCCTGCTTTTTCGAACAGCTTCATCATGGTGATGCTGAACAGGATATAGGTGACAATCAGGAATATTAGGATGGTCATTTTACAAGGAAAATTGAACGTAATGAAAACCCGGTCTTGAAATCGGGTCTTGGAAATTTAGTAACGTTAAAAAAATAGATTCTTGTTTTTTTAACGTTTTTCAATGGATAAGCACCTGAAATCGGGTGCTTTTACGGGCGGCAAAGATAAACCAAATTGTAAGCCAGCAAGGGAAAGCAAAGACTAATTGCAAGCCTCATTCGACAAAGCCCTCGATATGCAGCTTTTCGGCTTTACGCTGGTGGGTGAAGAATACCGTGATTTTTTTGATGAAATAGCCTTTTTTGCGGGCATCAAAGCCCACTTTGACCACTCCTTCCTTGCCCGGAAGGATGGGCGTTTCCGTCCATTCGGTGGAAGTGCAACTGCAGGTGAACCGGACGTTTTCTATGACAATCGGGGCATCGCTCACGTTCTTAAACTTGAACTCGTGGCTCACGGGTTTGCCATGCTGTAAATCGCCAAAATCGTAGGTCGTTGGCGTGGTCCAAACATGGGCCGGAGCCTCGTCCAAACTGGACAAAGGCAGTAGAAAGGAAAGAACCAATAAAAATGTACCCATATAAAATTGGTTTAGTCGTCATCCAACCCGAAACCCCATATCATCCTTCATCCCTCATCCCTAATCCCTAATCCCTAATCCCTACCTCATCCCTGCCCCAAGATTTCCCAGGTATGGTCAGCCAACAGTTTTACCGTTGCTTGAAAGCTGACCTTTGCGCTGCGGCCCCATTCGGCAGGCGCCACCATGGAAAGGAACTCGGTGCCATCGGGCCTCAAATACAGGTGGTAAACATGGCCAATGATTGGCTTAAAGTTCATGCCCACCTTGTAAATCCGCTCCGAAATATCCACCCTGCGGTGTATTTCCTGCGCTTGGGCAGCTAACAATTCCACCTGCTTCCTGATTTGCTCCAACTGCATCTCCGTCTGCTCGTACATGGCAGCCACGGCCAGCCCCGTCACCCTTCCCCGGTCAATCGGTTTGATGACGGCGCTGCCCACCGTGTGCGCATATGGCAAGGTGCTGGGCGATTCCGCCACTTTTTTCTCATCAATCGGGTTGACGAAGTCAGGATTCATGTTGAGTTGTTGGTGTTGTTTTGTCGTGCCGCTAATTCCAAAAGGTTAGAACCGAAAGATTAAAGAATAGCTGTTGTCTTTGTCGCTCCTTTCAGGAAAGGTCGAATTGAAAATTTTGCTTTGCAAAATTTTCAATTCGACCTAAAAATATTCTCCTCGGCGGCTGGTGGCAAAGCCACCAGCCGCCGAGGAGAATATTTTTAGGGGCAGCAAATTGTTTTTTTGCCTCAGCAAAAAAACAATTTGCTGCCCCTTCAAGGAGTCCCGCCTTACGGCGATGCACCGTATTTCAGATTCAGGTGAATTGGGACAGGTGCTTCCAAGCTCTTACTTCAAATCAAACGAGCTTTTCCCCGTGATATACCCCTTGTTGTAAACCTCCACGGTGTATTTCCCTTTGGTAAATGCACCGACATTGGGGTCCCAGTTGAAGCAGACATCGGCGGCATCCTGGTTGTAGTCGTACTCCTTCATGTAGGTGTACCGGATTTTGTCGTTGTGCTCTTTGCTGTGGAACATGCCAGAACCCAATTCGTCAATGGCCATTGTCTCGCCCACCGGGTTCAACAGGCGCACGTAAAAAGTCTCGTTGCCCGGACGTGCCACCCGGTTCTCGGTGGTGGTGAAGCAGATTTTCAATTGGTCAACGTTCTTGGCGTACTTCTTTTTGACCGTTTTGCCGCTGCTGCGCTCCTTGAGCGGCGTAACCGTTATCTTGTCCACCTTGATGGCCGAGCCGAGCGTCACTTTCTCGGTCAGCTCCGTCTTCTCCGTGGTCAATTGCTGTTTTTCAGCCGTCAAGGTGGATTTTTCGCCTTCCAACTGCGAAGTGCGCACATTGGCACTGTCGAGGTTGGCGGTGAGGGTCTCGGTGCGGGTGACCAATTGGTCACGCTCGCCCTTCAAGCCTTCGATTTCGGCCTTCATGCGCTCGATTTCCGCCACATAGCCCGCCACTTGGCTGCGCATGTTCTTCATCTCGGCCTTGGCCCGGTTTACCTCGTTGCCGCTGGAGAGCAGCCCATCAATTTTGTTTTTCTGCTGGCGCAATTCCTCCTTCTGTTGGTCAATGATGGCGTTCAACTCGTCGTTGCTGCCCCGCATCTCCTCCAGTTCGGAAAGGGCCTCCTGGTACTGCTTTTCCAATTCTATCTTCAGTTTGTTGGACTCGTCCAACTGGGCAGCCTGGGTGTCCACCACGTCGTCCTGCTTGTATTTGTTGAACAAAAGGATGCCATTGGTCAGCAGCAACACCGCTATAATGATACCAGCGATGATAAGTAGCCGTTGCTGCGAAGAATTGTTGTTTGCCATTTTTCAGTTAATTGAATTGAGTTTGATGAATGTCCTTTTGAGTTTGCCCTTCGCCAAATCGGCGGCAGGTTTCGTAGGTAGAATGCCTTAGTAAACTGTTAATTAAGTTTTCTAAACAGGGGTTTGGGGGCGTTCCGCCCCCAAGTCCATCTCTCTCCCCGCAGCGCCGCCGGAGGCGGCGCTGCGGGGAGGAAGGGTCCCCCTGGGGCGGCTGCACCGCCCCAGACCCCATGCCCAAAACTTGGCGGCGTGAGGTATGGCATTTCCAAGGCAAAGTTAGCAATATTGTACAACGACAAGAAGACTTGGGATTTCAACTGAATCCATACCTTCGCCGCATCGAAAATCGCAGACCATGATAGAATCACTTGACATCGCCAATATCCTGTTCCTCGACCTTGAATGTGTCTCTCAACAGCCCAATTACGATGAATTGGACGAAACGTTCCAAGAACTTTGGGCTTTGAAGGCCAAAAACCTGCTCAAAAGGGAACTGACGGGCGACGAGGTCGAAATGTCCTACAACGACAAGGCGGCCATCTATGCCGAGTTCGGCAAAATCATCTGCATCTCTGTCGGCATCGTTGTGCGGGATGCCGACCAGTCGCTCAAGGTGCGCCTGAAGTCCTTTGCCCACCAAGACGAAAAACAACTGCTCAAGGATTTCTGCAACCTGCTCAATCAGCACTACAAGGACCCCAGCCGCCACTACCTCTGTGGCCACAACATCAAAGAGTTCGACATCCCCTATATCTGTCGGCGGATGGTGGTACACCAGTTGGAGTTCCCAGCCCTGCTCCAGATTCACGGCAAGAAGCCCTGGGAGGTCAGGTACCTGCTCGATACGCTGGAACTCTGGAAGTTCGGCGACAACAAAGCCTATACCTCTCTCAAGCTACTGGCCGCCGTGCTCGGCTTCCCTTCCCCCAAGGACGACATTGACGGCAGCGACGTGGGCCGGGTCTATTGGGAGGAGCAGGACATTGACCGGATTTCCCTCTATTGCGAAAAAGACGTATTAGCTACCGTGCAACTGCTGCTACGCTTCAAGCGGATGCCGATTTTGGGGCCAGAACAGGTGCATCATGTGAGGTGAGCGGTTGGATGTATGCTGTGCCACCATGAGAGGGTTTTTGCGGGTGGGCTTTCGGCGGCCTTGGCGTACATCCTTTGTTCGGCGATTTTATATTTCATTGATTTCATCCTCAGCCAGACCTGTGTACTTCATTATTTTTTCAATCGGCTCTCCTGCATGCTTCATTTCTCTGGCAATTTCCTTTTTCTCATCTTTCCTCCCCTTCTTTTCAGCGTGTACCAGTTTCCCTTTTTCATCTTGCTCCGCAATGGAAGAATTATCGTAAGCAATCAACTCCTCCTTCTTCCAGTTGTGCTTGTTTGCATCCATGTAAGCCTCTCTCAAGCCTTCATCGTCAACGTTGGAAGGGATGACTTCCAATTTCTGCGCATTCTTGATGAAATAAGCCCACTTGTCAATCAAAGACTTCAACTCATTTTCTTTCTTCTTGAACTTCGTCAGTTCGATGAACGCAAAGCGGATGTCCTTCAACTTGTTCTCGTAGGTCTTTTCATCCAACAGCGAGTGATAGGAAAGGTAATCCGTACCTTCAAAGTAGGAGAAATTGAGAATGCCGACAAAGACTGTCGGTTTCAGTTTTGGGTAGTCCTCTCCCTTGGTGATTTGCATCGAATAGTCACGGCAGGTGTAGTACTGCACCCGCTTATCGAAGCCGTCCGGTTCTGCGACCTGCATTTCCACCACGAACTGCCGACCGCTGTCCTCCGTTGCCCGGACATCAATGATGCTGGCTTTCTCCCCCGCAATCCGGGGAAACTGATAGGGGTTTTCGATTTTGACCGCTACAATGCGCCGCTTGCCTTCCAGTTGCAGGACTGCGTTCAGGAAGGAAATGAGTATCTGTGTCTTCTTCTTGTTGCCGAAAATCTTGCGAAAGGCAACGTCGTTTTTTACATCTACGAACTGCATGGCTTGGATTTTGACCACAAAAATACAGCAAACACGGCAAAAGTTCCGCATCTACTTGCCTTGGCAGGTGGCCTTTCCAAGGGTGGTGTCCACATAAAGCTGGCATACTGACCTTGGCGCCCCACCCAGCACTGTCATGCTTTTTATTGACCTGCTTTTTTTGGAATTTGGAACACCCGATAACGCACCTGCTGTGGCTGCCTGCTTTATGGGCAGAACATTGGGAAGGGATGTATAGTTTTATAAAAATTTAACGATTGGCATCTGCGCTGTTTGCGGCTGCGTTGGCCTTGCGGGTTGGGTTTGGGCGGCATGGTCGGCAGTGCGTTGTTCTCACCTTTTTATTTTCGGTCAGTCACGGGTCATTATTATATCAACTTCACCGTATTTCTCTGTGGGCAAAGTATCTTTATGGTTAAAGAGTTCTGTTTGTGTCCTCTTGGTGAATGGCTTTTTTTCTTCCCTAATCTTATGTTTGGGGAAGCACTCTTTCAATATATTCATCGTAGTCTGATAGGTAAATTCTCTGGCATCGGTTCGGACAAATACTGTACTTTTCCTTTTCATCACCTCTGCCGAAGTCTGGAAAACTGTCTGCAAAAGGTTTGCGTAATCTACTTTTGAGTTAAAGCGTCTTTTGTGCTTATCCCCACTTGATTTTGGCTTTTCATCTTCTCCAAGTAGCCATAATCTCAACCATTGGTCAGCGTGATAATCAACGATTGACCAATACGGCGGTGAGGTGAATAGCAATGAAAACTTTATTTTATTTTGTTTCGCTCGCTCCACCATTTGAGGCAATTCCAAAGTAGCATCGCCAAAAGCAACTGCGCTATCGCCTGAAAGTTCGGGGACACCTTTTGCGTATCGCCAATCAATTTTTTGCATGATGAAACTGAGGGGGTCAATTTTCGGCGGTTCAACCATTCCTTTTTTCTTCCACCAATTTATCGAATAATTGTAACCCATTGCTTTTGTTTGACGCATTTGGTTTGACATACCTTCTCCCAACTTTCCATGCAAGTAAACCAAAAGAAGGGAAATTAAGGTGGCATCGGCACTTTCGGTTTGCCATTTCAAATTATCCCTTGCTGAAAGCAAAAAGGCCAATACCTCATCGCAAAAACATAAATGGTAGAACTCTGACATTTGCTCGGCTTGGGCTTTGTAATCGCATCGCTGGTTGTAAATGTCCATTAACCTATCAACTACCAATTCTTTTGGGGCTGGGCTTAACTTCGTCGTGCCATAAAGCCAACCCAACGGATTAATTTCAATCCCCAAACTGTTGCGCCCAAGTACGCCGCCTGCGTACACGCTCGAACACCGCCCCGCAAAGGGGTCTAAAATGTAATCGCCCACTTTTGAGTATTGCTCAACAACACTAAAAGCAAAGTCAATAGGGAACATCGCATAGTATGGTCCGAATGTCGCCCAACGGGTTACGGCATTGCTATTGCCTTTTAAATTTCCTATACTTTCTAACGTCTGCATTGAATTTATGTACGTTTTCTGATTTCCCTTGCAATTTCTTCAAAAAGTCGCTTTCCTAAATTTAAAGGAATTGCGGCTTCTGAATGTGCGGTTATCAATGGTGTTACAGAATTAGGATAGCGATTAGACGTAACTTGGTCTAACAAATTCATCGCATCGGCTAACCTTGGAAATTGGTTTGTGTGGGCGGTTGTCAAGTCTTGTTGATAATCATTGAATGTCGCAATACTTGAAACTACTTTGTACCCTGTCTTTGTCTTGTAAAAGAACTTTCTTCCAAAATAAGTATCCTTCCCGTATATTTTCTCACTCTGTGAAAAGATGATGTTCTTTTTAATATAGGCATCATCAAGCAACAAAGCCGATTGTGTTGGAAACTTGTCTTTTGTTCCCTCTTTGTTAGTATCAATATCCTCAAAGTGATTGACAAACGTTCCCGATTTTTCGATGCCAAGTATTAGCAAATCTGTTCCGTTTACTGTTTTCTGCAAATCATTTAGCCTTTTCAGTTCATCAGTAATTGATTTTGTAAGCCAAGATGATGTGCTGTAAACTGCTAATTGCCCGTCAATCATAAACGCAAGGCGACGCAAAGTTGGCAACCAATTCTTACGCTCGAAAGCCCTCAAAATATGGATTAACCATAGCCGCTCCAAAGTGAACATGATTTGACCATACATTTCCCCGCAACTTCCTGCGGGATTGTGTAATTCATGCAAACGCAAAGCGTCAGTTGAGTAAAGTGACTTTCCGCAGGTTGTGCAATCATACTGACCGTATCCATATTGGTATTCCTTTTCATCTTCACAAGGGCATTTCGGGGCTTTGCTGTCCCCGCCTTTGTCTCGTTTGATTTTCAAAAGTGCTTCGTAAGTTTCGAGCAAAGTCTCCCCCTCAGTAAAAACGATATTTCCAAGCAATTGCTCGAACAAAGTTTTACGCATTGAAGCCTTCGCACTTTCTTCTTCGTCAATAATCACGTTGCAACCTGGGAAAACGGCATCAATAGTTGATGCTTTTTCGGTTTCCCTAAATGCCTTCGGGGCAATGAACTCTTGCTTCTCCAACTCCCGTATTTTGTCGAGCAAAATTAGAACCGACGCAACCGTGATGTAACCAAATTCTGCTCCGGGGAAGCCATTTTCTGCTTTGGCGGCGTGGTAACTGCCGTCAATCCCCAAAATCATATCTGGTTGCCAATCACTTGGCGTGAGTTGGCTTTTGTCAGTCAGTTGGGTCAAAAAATCATCTTCCTGTCCGTCTGACTGGCGGATTTTAAAGCGGTTTTCAATCGCTTTTACCTTGTCGCTCTCCATTATGCGACGCAAAGGTTCATAACTGGCAAATTCTCCTTCAAATGGCATATTGAAATTAAGTTCTGTCTGTTACGTCAAATAATTTTACTTGAACTGGAATAACGAAATAGTTACTCAAAGTTTTGACCCGCAAGAACCCTTTGTCTTGGGTTCTGCGGATTGAGTTTTCAAAATCAGCAAAATCGTAGTATTTGCAAAGTTCACGGGTTTCATCGGTGTTGTTCAGGTGTCCAATAAACCAATTCGCCGTGTTTTTCAGCACGTTTCTTTGGATACTACTGACTTCCTGTGTCGAGTAAACCATGCCGATATTGTACTTCGCTCCTTCTTTCGCTGTTCTTACCCAAACATTTTGCAGGTCTAAATCACTACCACTTGGCAAAAGATTGTGCGCTTCCTCGACATAAACCATAACCTGCGGCGGTCGTTCTCCTCGTCTAAATAAGTCTTGGTTTCTCCTGAATATGGCCCACATGATACGCTCGGCGGATGATTTATTTATGTCAGGCTCTCCGCTCGATTGGTCAATGATGACTAATTTCCCTCTTGCCATGTCATTGTAAATATCGTCGGCATAGTCGGTATTAGTAGTTTCGGTATGTTGAACCCTTGCATGACCAATTTTCCGTGTACCGTTTGCATACTGAAAGATGCCTATGATTTTTTTGAAATCTTCGTCCGCCCAACGTTCACCCGAACCGTTAGGACGACTTACATAGGCACTTTCAAATTGTTGGTATCCACTTCTACTATCTCTGACGAGCCTATCTAAAATTTCAAAAGCATCTGCTAATTGCCCCCAAGTTGGATTTTGATGGCTAAAAATCGCTGCTGCCGATTGATAATCTGCTGCGTTGTCGCCTTGATTGGCTTGCATTGCTCTTATCAAATCTTGATTGAACAGACCCTGCGTTGTGGGTCTGATGTTGGTAGGGGCTGTAAATCCAGCCCGAAAGAGAACAGAACGATAAGCCAAAACTCGGCGATTGTACCTCGTTAGTCCGCTCCTATCGTTCGCATCAGGTCGCTGTCCAAAAGAAACTTGCAAGAAGTTTTTAATGTAGGTTGTATTGTCGTCAAAAAGTAAAGAATTAATTATGTCTTTGCCTATTTGCAGGTTCGTTTCTAAATAGAAATTCAAAAGCATCAACCTTCGGTCAGGGTCGTTCGGGTGAGTAGTGATGCCATAGGTAACGACCTCTGCATCTCTGCTTATGCCCTGCCGCATTTGCCAAATGTTTTTGAGGGCATTGTTATTGTCCTGTATATTTTCGTTGGAATACTCACCATTGGGGTCAAAAATGATTTGTCCAATTCTCAAAGGACTGTCAGCCGTTTCCCTTGGGTATCGCAATTCATAAACCGACTTTGCTATAATTTTGACGGTGTTCGATTTGCCTGTTCTTGTCATGCCGAATACGGCTGACTTTTGAGCAAGCAAATCAGACGGAAAAATTCCGACATTCACGTTGTCAATATTTTGGTATTTCCTGTTGGTTGAAGCATACCTAATTTGACCCAATCGTACTCGTGCCGTGTTACTGTAACGGCTTCGGTAATCTTCTAAAACGAGTGGGTCTATGTAATTCACGATTTTTTCCAATGCCTCTGCATTAGGCTTGTAAACCTTCAAACCTCTGTTTGGATAGTAATTTGAAATGTCGCACCCAAATTTCAAAATCAATGGTGCTTCGACATTTCGTGGGTTCTCGTCCAAAAAGAATGTACCAATAATTCGGCACTCGACCGCAGCATAGCCCAAATACACTTTGGTTTTTGCATCCATTGCGTCTTTGCTATCCCAATGCTTTTCTGTGTCGCCGCTTACTCGCTGCGCTGTTTCTACCCTTATCCTTTCGGCTTCCGAACTATTTGGAAGTTGAGTAGCATCCATGACCCGCAGCAAGATGATTGAAGCATCTTCTGTTTTGAAATCTACGTCTTGGGTACTTGGCTCTAACCTTGTTGCAATCAAAAAACTGAGGCTTGGAATACCCCCGACTTTTTGACGGTCGCTATCATGGATTTGAACCTTTGAACTTTCGTAGTTGATAGAATACAACTCGCCTACATACTGATTTGGTTGTATGAGACTTTGAAAAATTGCCTTTGCGCTGTCTTTTTGCAAAGTTTCTTGTGATGCTGAAATTCCTTGTTCTATGCCGTTCATTTTCGGATTTGTTGGTTAAAGTAATTTTTTTGTATAAACAAAAACGGCGGCAAAGCCGCCGTTGGATTTTGGGGCGGTACAGCCGCTCCAAAATCCAATCTTTGTTCTTATATTTTTCTGTTTTTGGGTCTTCATTTTAATATTTTTTATTTCTTCATTTTATTTATTTTTTCTTTTTTAGTTGGTGAGAACAACGGCACTCCCGAAAACGGATAAGTAAACACGAATTTCGCCTTTACATATCCGTTTTCGGGAAAGTCGCCAATCTTGGAGTAACGCTCAGTGGCTAAGTAAACACGAACTTAGCCACAAGCGTAAACCTACCTTTGTAGGTGCTTCTATTGCTCCTTAATGGAAGCGCCATTTTGCTTTTTCAGGTTTTCTCCATAGATGCATAGCTTATCGAAG
>WBZM01000222.1_pt2 | contig 87252 bp, 76 predicted proteins | sample 5204271 | NCBI WGS metagenome assembly WBZM01 (sample SAMN12344346, study PRJNA552823) | activated sludge metagenome | biome: Activated sludge suspended growth; feature: Nitrification reactor; material: Wastewater; isolation source: activated sludge from nitrification reactor of wastewater...
TTCACGCGGTGGCGGCCAGGAGGGCGAGGTCGAGGGCGAGGTCGTCCGGGTATTCGGCGCCGCCACGGGTCCAGATCTCCAGTTGTGCGAAGGCAATCGCCGCCTCCCGCATCGATTCGACCGTGGTTCCGGTCAACGAGCTGATCAGCCGTCTGGCGACAAACGGCGGCACCCCGAGTTCCCGTTCGAGTCGTGACGGATCCTCCCCGGCTTCCAGCCTGACCAGTGCCTTGTGAGCCCGGCGGATCGAGGTCGAAGTCGAGAAGACGGTGCTGCCCGCACTCACACCCTGGGCGAGCAGGCGCTCGGCGACGGCGATCACTTCCCGCCGGTCCCCGCTGATTACCGCATCGCCGAGAGCGAAGTTGCTGGTTTCGGATGTGTCGGTGACCATCTCTTCGAGGTCCTCGACGTCGACCAGCCCGTCGGGGCCGGCCCAGAGCGCCAGCCGGTCAAGTTCGTTCCCGAGCCGGGGCAGGCTCTCCCCCATCCGGGCGATCATGAAGCGGGCGGCCTCCGGGGTCAGCTCGAATCCCCGGGCCGCTGCACTCTCGATCAGGTGCACCGGCAGCCGGGCGCCTTCCGGAGCTTCATAGGAAAGATCCTCGCCCCCGACCTTCTTCACGGCTTCCGCGATCCCGGCCGGAACCTTGCCCCGCGCGATAAGTACCACCGTCGTCTCGTCGGGCGCGGCCAGCAGCGCCTCGGCGACCGTCGCGGACTGGTTCTTGCCCCATTTCTCGATCCGGTCGGCGAGCAGGTATCGCCGGCCCGGCATCAGCGAGAGCGAACCGATCGAGGCGGCAAGCGCATCGGCGTCGGGGCTTCCCTTGCCGTCGGCCGGTTCGAAGACCTCCAGACCACCGGCACCGCTCTCGGACTCGGCCCGTTGCCGCAACCGGGTGCGGGCCTGGTCGATCTTGGCGCTGTCGCTGCCATGGATGAGGTAGGCGGGCTTCACCCCTTCATTGTCCCGGATGACCCGGCGTTCAACCCTCACCGCCCCGTTTCCACCCGGTAGCCCGGGCCGGCGCCGAGTACGATCGACACGGTGCCGTCCCGGTCGGTGCGCAGGGTCTCGACGCCGTCCGCGGAAAGTTCACTCAGCGCGTCCGCGGCCGGGTGGCCGTAGCGGTTGTCCTCGCCGACCGAGATCACGGCGAGCCGGGGCGAGGATTCATCGAGGAGCGCCGGCAGTCCCGCATCCTCGCTGCCGTGATGGGCAACCTTCAGCACGTCGATCGGCCCGGGATCGAGCGGCACCGCTTCCTCCTCGGCGTCGCCGGTCAGCAGCATGCGAAAGCCCCGCCAGCGGAGCAGGGTGACGATCGAGTTCTCGTTGGCCGCGGATTGGTCGCCGGAGGCCACGCCGGCAGCTTCGCCGGTAGGTCCCTGAGCGGGTGGCCAGAGGATCTCAAGGCTCAGGTCACCGTCTCTGATTTCCTCCGACTCGTTCACCCGGTCGAGCTCGGCGCCGGAATCTTCCGCCAGGGCGAGCAGTTCCGCCGGTGCGCGGTCGTAGAGCAGCCGGTCGACCGGGATCAGGCCAAAGAGATCAAGCAGCCCGCCGTAGTGGTCGAGATGCGGGTGGGTCAGGATCGCCGCGGCGAGGTGGCTTACCCCGGCTGATTCGAGAGCCCCGGAGATGCCTCCGCCGGGCGGACCGCCATCGATCAGAATCGGGTCGGCGCCGGAGGGGCGGATCAGGATCGCGTCTCCCTGGCCCACGTCAAGGATCTCGACCCTGGCACCACCCGGCGGCGGCGCGTCAAGATGCCGGCGCCCGCTTCCGGTCAGCCCCGGCACCAGCAGGATCAGGCAAGCCAGAACCAGCACCGCCGCGGGAAGCCAGCGGCCGGGCCGGACCGGCGCCTGCCCCGGCCGCCAGAAGCGCAGGACGGCCGCGATGACCAGAACCAGCGCCACCGAGATCAGGGCCAGGTTCAAGGCACTGCCGGGGCTCACCTCGATCACCGCCCATTCCGGCCGTCCGAACCACTCGGCTACCTGGGCGATCCAGCCGAGGAAGAGGGAACCGGCCAGATTGAACGGCGCCGCGAGCACCGGGCTGAGCTGCCCGACCGCGACCGAAATCATGCCCAGCCACATGGCCGGAGCGACCGCCGGCATGGCCACCAGGTTTGCGGCGAGCGTCCCGACCGGCAGCCGCTCGAAGTGGAAGGCGATCAGCGGCGCCGTAACGATCGTCGCCGCCAGGGTTACCGCGATCCCCTCGGCCAGGCTGCGCCGCCAGCCTTCCGAACCGACCACCGGTTCCAGCCGCAACTGAAGCGGCCGGGCGAGCAACATGATCCCGATCACCGCAACAAAGCTGAGCTGCCAGCCGATGTCTCCGGTCGCCCTCGGATTCAGTCCGAGCGTGACCAGGGCGGCAATCGCCAGCGCATAGGCCCGCGATGGGGCCCTGGTGGCTGCCAGCGCGGCGAGACCGGCCAGCCCCATCACTCCTGCCCGCTGGATCGACGGCCCGCCACCGGCCAGCGGGATGTAGATCAGGATGAGCCCCGCGATCACCAGGAGCCGCTGCCGGGGGCGGGCGCCGATCAGGGAGAGGAACGGAATCGCCAGCAGGGCGAGGAGCACGACGTTCTGGCCGGACACCGCGAGCAGGTGACTCAACCCCGAGTTGCGGAAATCCTCGGTCGTCCGCTCGTCGACCTCGCCGTCGTCACCAAGCACGAACCCCCGCGAGAGTGCCGCCTCCTGCTCCGGCACCGCGACCGCCAGCGCCTCGAAGGCGTTCTCCCGCAACCGGTCGATCAGACCGGTCACGCCGCCCCGTGCGAGTCCGTCCGGCCGCAGCCGGTCGGCTCGCAGAACCATGGCGATGCCGCGCCGCTCGAGGTCGGCCGCCATCCAGTCGGGGGACGGGCCGAGTTCTCCGCTGACCTCGAGGCCCCGGCCGGGCAGGAGGCCGTCGGTCGGTGAGGAGGTTTCGACCAGCACCTTGCCTTCACCGGTCTCGAAATCGAAGCGGGAGATCCCCTGCGAGTGAGAAGGCGGCGAATCGACAAACCCGGAGAGTCCGGTCGCGCCGGCCGGCGCCCTCAGGGCACCGGCGTCGATCGCATCGATCCGTGCCCCGCCCAGCAGGAGTCCGGCGATTGCCGCGGCCAGAGTGACCAGCAGCAGGCCGACTCCGCTCAACCGCCCCCGGTGAGAGAACGCACCGATTGCGAGTGCCGCCGCAAGGGCGGGCTTCAACCAACTGCCGCCCGATCCCAGAAAGGGCGAGGCGGCCAGCCCCGCCGCGCCGCCGATCGCCGCCGCGAGCCGCCAGTCGGCGGCGGTGTTCACGGCGTGAGGGCCGCCCGGAGCGACTCCATGGTTACCGGCCCGATGCCGCTGATCTGGTCGAGCTCGTCGATCGATCCGAGCCCACCCTGTGCATCCCGAAACTCGAGGATCTTCTCCGCGGTCACCGGCCCGATCCCGTCGATCTCCTCGAGCTGCTCCTGGGTCGCCGTTCCGAGGCTGACCGGGGCGCTAGCTGCTTCGGTTCCGGAAACGGTCCCGCCGGTCGAAACCGTTCCACCGGCTGCGCCGGCCTCCGTCGCTGAGGGCACGATCACCTGCTGGCCGTCGCTCAGGGTCGCCGCCCGGTTGATCGCCCCGACGAAGGCCCCGCGTGTGGTGCCACCGGCCCGCTCGATCGCGTCGATCACCCGGGCACCCTGGGAGAACCGGTAGACCCCGGGTCTCCGCACCGCCCCGGCCACGTCGACGATCAGTTTGCGGCTACTGCCACTGACCTCGAAGCCGCCGCTTCCGGAGCCGCCATCCGCTCCCGATTCCGCCCTGGACCCGCCACCCGCGGGATCCCCGCCGAAGCTGGCCGACTCGGACTTCTCCCCCCGGATCGAGTTGAAGCCGACCAGCAGCAGCACGCCGCCGACCACGGCGTAAACGAGCATCTGTCGGTTGATTTGCGGCATGCCCCGAAACTGCCACGAAAAACCTCACACGTGGCTCTACAGGTGCAACGATTCAGTAACGTGGAGCCCCGTTTCCGGCTCACTCCGACGGTTTCGGGCTACTTCAGGCCGGTTTGACGACCAGGTTGACCAGCTTGCCGGGGACGACGATCTCCTTGACGATGGTCATTCCTTCGAGGTGGCGGGCGACGTTTTCGGCGGCTTTGGCCGTCGCGAGGATCTCTTCTTCGGGGGCACCGTCGGCGACCTCGACCCGGTCGCGCACCTTGCCTCCGACCTGGACGACGATGGTCACCGTGTCGGACTTGAGCAGGTCCGGATCGGCTTCGGGCCAGGCAGCTTCCCAGACCCTCTGGCCGGTCACTCGTTCGAAGACTTCGGCGGCCAGATGGGGCGCGAAGGGCTGGATCAGGGAGGCTGCGGTCCCGGTCGCGAAACGCACTGCCTCCGCTCCGTCGCCGCCGGCCGCGAGCAGGTTCCCCTTGACCAGGTAGATCTCGTTTACCAGCTCCATCACGGCGGCGATGACCGTGTTGAACTGGAAGCCGCGGTTGAAGTCACCGGTCGCCTTGTCGATCGCCCAGTGGGCCTTGGCCGCAACCTCGCGGGCCTCGCCGTCGAGCCCGTCCGGCAACGCCAGTGGCCCGGACTGGCCGGCGGCAGCCAGCTCCTCGCCGAGTCGCCAGAGCCTGGCCAGGAAACGGTGGACGCCCTCCACCCCTTCGTCGGTCCAGTCGCCGGAACGCTCCGGCGGGCCCATGAAGCAGACGTAGGTCCGGGCGGCGTCGGCCCCGTGGCGGGCGACGATCTCGGAAGGACTGACCGTGTTGCCCTTCGACTTCGACATCTTGGCACCGTCGCGAGTGATCATCCCCTGCGTGAAGAGGTTGGCGAAGGGCTCGACCACACCGATGTGCCCCATGTCCTTGAGCGCCTTGGCGAAGAAGCGGGCGTACATCAGGTGGAGGATCGCGTGCTCGACTCCGCCGATGTACTGGTCGACCGGCATCCAGAAATCCGCGGCTTCCCGATCCCAGGCGGCCTCGGAGTTCTGCGCGTCCAGATAGCGCAGGAAGTACCAGGACGAATCGACGAAGGTGTCCATGGTGTCGGTTTCGCGCTCGGCGGCGGCCCCGCACTTCGGGCAGGTGGTGGCGACCCAGTGCGTCGCCGCGGCCAGGGGACTCTTGCCCTTCGGCGCGTAGTCGTCGATCTCCGGCAACCGGACCGGCAACTGCTCTTCGGGCACCGGGACCATGCCGCATTCATCGCAGTAGACGATCGGGATCGGCGCGCCCCAGTACCGCTGCCGCGACACGAGCCAGTCACGCAGGCGGAAGTTGACCGAGGCGTCGCCCCGGCCTTCGAGCTTCAGCCACTCGACGATCTCGTCGTAGGCCGCCCGGTTGTTCATGCCGTCGAAACGGCCGGAACCGGTCATCGGACCGTCGCCCGCGTAGGGCAGACCCCGGTCGTCTCCCCCCTCCTCCGGTTCGCCCTCGATCACCCTTCTCACCGGCAGGTCGAAGACCTTCGCGAACTCGTAGTCGCGCTGGTCGTGGCCCGGCACCGCCATGATCGCGCCGGTGCCGTAGTCCATCAGCACGTAGTCGGCGACGAACATCGGGATTTCTTCGCCGTTGACAGGATTGGTCACCGTGCGGCCGAGCGGCACCCCGGTCTTGGGTCGGCCCTCGTCACCGCGCTCGGCGACCGACTCGCGGGCGACCGAGTTCACGTACTCCCGGACCTGGTCTTCGACCTCGGTGCCTTCGATCAACCGGTCGAGCTCGGGATGTTCGGGTGCCATCACGAAGAAGGTCGCGCCGAAGAGCGTGTCGGGCCGGGTCGTGAAGACCGGGAAGTCGAGGTTGGCCGACTCGCAGCGGAAGGTCACCTCGGCGCCTTCGGAGCGGCCGATCCAGTTCTTCTGCATGGTGATCACGTGCGGCGGCCAGGCCTCGAGCTCGTCGAAGTCGTCGAGCAGCTGCTGGGCGTATTCGGTGGTCTTGAAGAACCACTGCCTCAGGTTGCGGGTCTCGACCTGGGTTCCGCAACGCTCGCAGCGGCCGTCGACCACTTGCTCGTTGGCCAGCACCGTCGCGTCCTTCGGGCACCACTGGACCGGTGCCTGGGTCCGGTAGGCGAGCCCGCGCTCGAACAGCTGCAGGAAGATCCACTGGGTCCAGCGGTAGTACTCGGGGGTGTGGGTCGCGACCTCCCGGGACCAGTCGATCGAGACCCCCCAGTCGGCGAACTGCTTGCGGAACGACTCGATCGAGCGCTCGGTCGCGACCAGCGGCGGCTCGCCGGTCTTGATCGCGTTGTTCTCGGCCGGCAGACCGAACGAGTCGAAGCCCATCGGATGAATTACCTCGAAACCGTTCCGGCGCCGGAAATGGGCGATCGCATCACCCAGCGAGTAGCACTTGAGGTGCCCGACGTGGGGTTCACCCGAGGGGTAGGGCAGCATCTCGAGCACGTAGCTCTTGGGCTTCTCGGGGTCGAAGCCTTCCTGACCGGGATTCGGCACCTCCCAGGTGCCCTCGTCCGCCCAGACCTGCTGCCATTTGCCCTCGATTTCGCGAGGTTCGTACCGACTCATCGGCGCGGAGTCTATTTCTCAGGCTAGGGTCGCCACTGCGTGATGTCGGGGATCGGCCTGAGGTTCGGCTCGACCTGCTCGCGGACCGATTCGAAATCGGGGGGCAGCGAGAGCCGCTCGCCGAGATGCTCCGGGTCCTCGTCGGTGGCGAAACCGGGGCCGATCGTGGCGATTTCGAAGAGGATGCCGCCCGGCTCGCGAAAGTAGAGCGCCTTGAAGTAGAAGCGGTCGATCACCGGGGTGATGTAGAGCCCGGTCGCGGCGACCTTCTCCCGCCACTCGTCGTGCTGGTCCATCGGCGAGGCCCAGGCGATGTGATGCACCGTTCCGGCGCCCGGGATCGCCCGGTCCGCCGGCGGCTCGTCGAGGAAGTAGTAGCCGTTGCGGGCCTCGAAACCGTCACCCGCCTCACCGGCCAGATGCCAGTGATCCTCGCCTTCATCGGTGAAGCCAAGCACCTGTCCGAGCACCTGCCTGGTCACTTCGGGGTTGCCGGAGAAGGCGCGGGCTCCGTGGAAGCCCTGGATCGCATGCTCGGCCGGGATGTCTACGTGGCCCGGGATCAGCGGCGCATCCGGTCCGTCGTAGACGAGGATCTCGTGGGTCAGCCCTTCCGGGTCCTGAAACAACAGGGTGTCGCCCTCACCGGTCGGACCGATCCCGTAGAAGGAGGCGCCTTCGTCGGAACTGCGGACCGTCGTGACCCCGGCCTGCCCGAGCCTCGCGGCCCAGTAATCGAGTGAATCAGGGGAGCCGACCCGCCAGAGAATGCGGTGAATCATCCCGGCTCCCGCCCGCCCCTCGCGCGATCCGGGGTATTCGAAAAAGGTCAGGTCGAAACCGGGCGAGCCCTTCTCGTCACCGTAGAAGAGGTGGTAGACGGAGGGGTCGTCCTGATTGACCGTCTTCTTGACCAGCCGCATGCCGAGCAGGCCGGCGTAGAACTCGACGTTTCCCGGTGCGTCGCCGGTGATGCAGCTGATGTGATGAACGCCGTTCAGGCTGAGATCGGTCATGAAGCCAAGCGTACTTGGCTGGCATCCCCGGTCCGGGATAGCATCCCGAACATGGGAATCCTTGAAGCTTCACGCGTCGTGGAGATCGACGCCCCCAAGTCCGAGTGCTACGCGATCATTGCCGACCTTCCCGCCACTCCCGAGTGGCAGGAATCGATGATTTCGCTTGACGTCATCGAGACGAATTCCGAGGGCTTCGCCTCGCTCGTGGAAATCAAGTCCGACGGCAAGGTCAAGGAAGTCACTTCGCTGATCGCCTTCGAATACCAGCCCGAGGAAGGCATGAGCTGGGAACAGAAGAAGGGCGACATGAAATGGCTGAAGGGCAAGTGGATCCTGGAGGAGCTCGAGGAAGGCAGGACCCGCGCCACCTACTGGCTCAAGGCCGACACCGGTCGCATGCTGGGCCTGCTGATCAAGGGTCCGGTCCAGGACAAGCTGAAGGAATGGCTGACCAAGGACGCAGCCGAAGGCCTCAAGGCCCGCGCCGAGAGCTAGACAGCCGCGATCAGGCGGCCGGGATCTGCTGCGTGATGCAGTGGATGCCGCCCCCGCCGAGGGCGAGGGTGCGTCCGTCGATCCCGATCGCTTCCCGATCAGGGTAGAGGCGACCGAGCAACTCGAGCGCCTGGGCGTCCATGTCCGGGTCGATGCCGCTGACCGGGACGATCAGGGCGCTGTTGGCGATATAGAAGTTCGTGTACGGCACCACCACCGAGTCGCCCTCGCCTTCGATCCGCGGGAGCAGATCGAGTTCGACCACCTCGAGTCCGGCGTCGACGAGTCGGGCGAGGTTGGCCTGGGCGTTCGGCACGTTCGGATCGCCTTCCGGCGCGGTCTGGAGCAGAACCCGGCCGGGTTCGATGAAGGCGCAGATGTTGTCGACGTGCCCGTCGGTGTCTTCGTCCTCGATCAGGCCCTGGTCGAGCCAGACGAACATCTCGATATCGAGTCTGGAAGCCAGTTCTGCTTCGATCGCCGCCTGGTCGAGATCGGGATTCCGGTTCGGGTTGAGCAGGCATTGCCCGGTCGTGACCAGCGTCCCCTCCCCGTCGACCGCGATGGATCCGCCCTCGAGGACCAGGTCGGAGCTGATCTTCTCGATTCCCAGGTGATCGAGGATGCGACCGGCGATCGCCGCGTCGTTGTCGTAAGGGAGAAACGCTTCACCCCAGGAGTTGAAGGTGAAGTCGATTCCGGCCCGGCGGCCTTCGCCGGTGACGATGACCGGCCCGGAATCCCGGAGCCAGGAATCGTCGATCGGGGCTTCGAAGATCTCCACGTTTTCCGCCGGCACCCGCCCGCGGGCGTCGCCCGCCTGGGAGGGGTCGACGACCAGCAACACCGGTTCGAACTCGGCGATCGCGGCCACGACTTCCGCGTGGGTGTCACGGGCGTCCTCGATCGTCGTTCCCCGCCACGCGTCTTCCCGCTGCGGCCAGGCGACCAGGGTCATTTCGTGGGGCGCCCATTCGGCGGGCATGCGCAGATCGCTCATGGCGCGAGTCTACCCCCGGCCCGCTTGCCTGTTTTCACCCCGCCGGGTAGGCTCGCCGCAGTTACCTTCGCTTGACCAACCCAGGGAGACACATGGAAGCCATCGCCCCGCGCTTCTCGCGCCGACTGACACTTGTCCTCGCAGCCGTTCTGCTGGCCGCGACCTTCGCCTTCACGACCGCTGCGCCCGGCGCCGACGCCAGGGCCGGATCGTCGACTGCGCAGACCGGTGTGCTGAAGGGCTGGCCGACCAAGCAACGGCTCGCGACCGAGTTTCTGCGACTGCTGAAGAACGAGGACACCGACGGGCTCCGTCGTTTCCTCGACCCCGCTTTCCTCCTCCAGCGCGGTGACGGCAGTTACCTGACCAAGTCCGAATACCTCAAGGATCCTTCGGAAGTCTTCGCCTTCAAGGTCCGCAACATCGTCGCCACCCACAACGGTGACGTGAGGGTGCTTCGCTTCGAGGCGAAGACCGACCAGATCGTCAACGGCAACCCGGTTCCGGGGGTTTGGATCCCCCGGCTTTCGACCTTCAAGAAGACCGGCAAGGTCTGGCGCCTGATCGCCCACGCCAACTTCCTCCCGCCCGTCGCGACCTAGAGGAACAGCCGAGGTGCCGCAAAATCAGCCCCGTCACGGGGCTGGATGTGCGGCACCTTTGCGCGTGGAAGCCCGTGGAGCCGCGCGAACGGCTCCGTGGGGACCGCCCGCCGTACGCGGGGACTTCGAGGAGAACTTACGAGTGGAGCTACCCGGGATCGAACCGGGGACCTCTTGCATGCCATGCAAGCGCTCTGCCAGCTGAGCTATAGCCCCAGAGGGACGAAGGAGTTTACCGGGATCAGGCGGCCGAGGCGGACTTCGCCCCGGACTGGTCGAGACCGAGATCGAGGTGGGGCGCTTCGTGCCAGAGGTCTTCGAGGTCGTAGCGCTGCCTGGCTTCCTCGGTGAAGATGTGGAGGACGCAGTCGAGGTAGTCGAGCACGGTCCATCCGACGTCACCGGAGCGGTCCGGATTGACCGGCAGCAGCGAGTTGTCGTGCTTGAGGCGCAGGTGGACCTCGTCGGCAATCGCCTCGGCCTGCCGTTCGTTGCGGGCGGTGCAGATCACCAGGTAGTCGGTGTAGGTGACCAGCTCGCGCATGTCGAGACAGACGATGTCCTCGCCGAGCTTTTGATCCAGCAGCCGGGCGATATCCCGGCTCAGTTCTTCACTGCTTGCTGCCATACAGATCCTCATTGTCGATCATTTCCGCCACCCCTTGCGGTACGAGGTGTTTCCAGGGCCGGTTCGAGGCGATCCGCTCCCGGACCAAAGTCGATGAAAACTCCATCCTCGGCATCGCGAAGAACTCGAGCCGGTCTCGCGCTCCGAGCCTCTCGAAGACCTCCGCCACCGCGTCCCGGGCGATCTCTGAACGCGGTGCCACGGCAAATTCCGCCAGCTCAAGCACGCGGTCGGGCCGATGCCACTCCCCCAACCCCAGGGCGGCATCAGAGCCCGAGAGGAAGAAGACCTGGCTGTCCGGATTCAAAGAATGGATCTCCTCAAGGGTGTCACATGTGTAGGACGGACCCTGCCGGTCCACTTCGAGCGATGAAACTTCAAGCCCTTCCTGGCCGCCGAAGGCTGCCTTCGCCAGGGCCATCCGGACCCCGGCGGCGGGCGCCCCGGAAATGTCCTTGTGCCAGGCCTCCCCGGTCGGCACGACCATGATCCGGTCAAGGGCGAGCTGCCAGCCGGCTTCGGCGAGCAGCACCGCGTGGGCCAGCGTCGGCGGATTGAAAGAAGAGCCGAAAACCCCGAGCCGGGTCACTTCAGCCGCGAACCTGGCCGTCGCCGCGGCCCACGTACTTGGTCGTGGTCAGTTCCTTGAGGCCGACCGGCCCGCGGGCGTGAAGCTTCTGGGTCGAAACGCCGATTTCGGCTCCCATACCGAATTCGAATCCGTCGGTGAACCGGGTCGAAGCGTTCACGTAGACGGCAGCCGAATCGACACCCTGGGCAAAAAGATCGGCCGCCTGGGCGTTGTCGGTGACGATCGCGTCGGAGTGTCCGCTGCCGTGGCGGTTGATGTGCTCGATCGCTTCGTCGAGCCCGTCCACCACCTTCACGGCCAGTTTCAGGTCGAGGTACTCGGTGTCCCAATCGACCTCGGTCGCTTCGCCGACCGGTGTGTCCCCGGCGTTCTCGCGGGTTGATTCGTCCCCGACCAGTTCGACTCCGCCGCCGGAAAGCTCGGCCAGGGCGGGCGGCAGGAAGGCAGCGGCGACTGCGCTGTCCACCAGCAGGGTCTCGGCCGCGTTGCAGACGCCGGGGCGCTGGATCTTTGCGTTATAGGCGATCGCCCGGGCCATCTCCAGGTTCGCGTCGGAGTGGACGTAGACATGACAGATCCCGGCCGCAGCGAAGATCACCGGTACGGTCGCCACCTCTTCGAGCGTCTTCTTCAGCCCTTCACCGCCGCGGGGAATCAGCAGGTCGACCACGCCATCCTGGGTGGCGAGGTCGGCAATCGACTCGCGGCCGCCTCCGACCGACATCACGACGCCGTCCTCGGGCAGGCCGGCTTCGGCCAGGCCTGATCGCACGACTTCGGCCAGCGCCAGGTTCGTGTTCTCGGCGTAGCTGGACCCCTTGAGCAGAATCGAGTTGCCTGACTTGATGGTCAGGGCAGCGCAGTCGATGGTCACGTTCGGCCGCGCCTCGTAAACCACGGCGACGACGCCGAGCGGCACCCTGATCTTGCTCAGCTCAAGCCCGTTCTCGAGGGTGCGCGATTCCAGCACTTCCCCGACCGGGTCGTCGAGGGCAGCGACCTCCCGCACCCCGGCGGCCATCGCTCCCACGCGCTCGGGCGTGAGCGTAAGCCGGTCAGTCAGCGCCCTGGAAAGCCCCTGGGCCCTTTCGTCGGCCAGATCTGAAGCGTTCGCGGCGAGAATCCCGTCAACCGATTCACCGAGACCACGGGCGATCGCCTCGAGCGCCCGGTTCTTGACCCCGGTCGGAGCCGCGGCCATGGCGCGGGCGGCGCTTTTGGCTCTGACAGTATCGGCGGCTATGTCGGCGGCGGTCACTTCCATAACTGAAGCGTACCTGTTCGATCGAGGCCGCTTGACCGCGCGCCGTGCGGGCGCTAGCGTCGGGGCAGACGCACTGCTACGGGGGAAGCTTGCACGGAGTTGGAAACAGATTGAAGGTCCGGTTGACGCTGGCCTTGTTCGCCGCCACTTTGGTGTCGCTGCTGGCGGCCTCCCCCTCGGTGGGCGCCCTTGTTCCCCGCTTTGCCCTTGATGGCAGTCCCGGGCCCAGCGGGTCTTATCCGTTCGACCTGACCGACCTCAACGGCACCCTGCTGTTTTCGGCCGAGATCGAGCGCGGCAATGAGTTGTACGCAACCAGTGATGGCAGGAAGATCAGGCTGGTCCGGGATTTGCTTTCCGGACCGGACGACGGGGATCCTTCCGACCTCACCAGATTCGGCAACTTCGTCTACTTCCTCGGCTACGAGAAGAACGCCGGATACGAAATGTGGAGAACCAACGGCAGGAGTGCTTCGCTGTTCGCCGAGCCTTCCCCCGGACCGGACTCATCGAACATCGACTTCCTGACCGTGGCCGACGGTTTCCTCTACTTCTCCGCCGAAACCCCGGCTGCCGGAAGGGAGCTCTGGAAGACCGACGGCCAGGCGACGACGATGATCCAGGACCTGAATCCCGGGCCGGACGGCTCCTACCCCCGGAACCTGACTCCCTTCGACGGCCAGCTCTACTTCACGGCCGATACGCCAACCGAAGGCAGCGAGCTCTTCCGGACCGACGGCAACACGATCAGCCTCGTCTACGACGTCTGGCCCGGAGCCAGCGGCAGCGAACCCAACGATTTCGCCGTGCTCGGTTCGCACCTCTACTTCAGCGCCTACCAGCCGGGGTCAAGCCGGGAACTCTGGCGGACGGACGGTGTGACCACGGCGCTCTGGTCCGACATAAATCCCGGCGCCGGATACGGGAGCCCGGGCGGCATGTTGACTTCCGGCGACCGGCTTTTCTTCTCCGCCGATGACGGCGTAAACGGCGAAGAACCGTGGTCAACGGACGGCCTCACCACATCGATGGTTGCCGACATCTCCCCCGGACCCGACGACTCCAACCCTGAAGACATGGCACCTTTCGGCAACGGCCGGATGATCTTCAACGCCGAGGATCCGGCACACGGCGAAGAACCATGGGTCGCCGACGGATCGTCGGCGAACCTGCTCAGGGACATCTGGCCGGGGGAACAGGACTCCGGGTCGAGCGAATTCTTCTTCCGCAATGGCACCGCATATTTCAACGCCCGGGACCAGGCTCACGGCCGGGAGCTCTGGGCGAGCAACGGCACCGGCGCGCGCCTGGTCAAGGACATCCTGCCCGGAACCGACGGCTCCTCTCCCCGGTCCTTCACCCCTTACCGGGGCGACGTCTACTTCAGCGCCGACGACGGCATCCGCGGACGCGAAATCTGGAAGCTGGTGCCGGCCGACAGGAAGGTCACTGTGAAGGGGCCCCGCAAGCTCCGTTTCCGGCCCAGCGGGCGAGCCGACCTGAAGCTGACCTGCCCGGCCAGCGAGGCGACCGGACCCTGCTCCGGCCAGTTCAGGCTCGCGACCGCCTCGAAGGTTCCCTTCCAGGGCAAACGAAGGTCGGTCACGCTGGCCGGGGGCCGCTTCAGGGCCGCACCGGGCAAGTCGGACACGGTGATCGTCCGCGTGAGCAACTCTGAACGGAGATTGCTGAAGCGGGTTGCCGCCGCGCGGAATCTGAACGTGCTCGCCCGGGTCAGGGACGGAGCCGGGAACTCGGCCCGGGTCAGCATCCCGGTCAGGGCGGTGATGCCCGGATGAAGCGGGTGGCCCTCATTCTCCTCGGCACGCTCGCCCTGCTGGGTGCGAACACCACCCAGTCCCCGGCCGCGATGCCGCAGGCCGACCTCTTCCAGGATGTGAATCCCGGCCCCAGCGGCTCGAACACCGAGGCGTTCCTCCCGTTCGGGAACCGGCTCTGGACCTCTGCCAACAATGGCAAGACCGGCTATGAGCCGTGGTTTGTCGGCAATCGGAAGCTGAAGCTGATCGAGGACCTCTGGCCAGGCCTGGACGCCTCCGACCCCGGCCCGGGAGCCGAGCTGAACGGCTTCTATTACTTCCCCGCCTACGATCCCGATCACGGCAACGAGCTCTGGCGCTTCAACGGAAATTCCGCGGAGCTGGTCAAGGACATCTGGCCGGGCTCCGAAGATTCGACCCCCCGGGAATTCGTGCGGGTCGGAAACCGCATCTTCTTTGTGGCCCACGAGCCGACCAGCGGCCGCGAGCTCTGGCAGATCGATGCCGGCGGAGCAACCCTGGTCGCTGACATCAATTCGGGAACCGGCACTTCGAACCCCAGTTACCTGACCGCGTACCTGGACAAGGTTTACTTCTCGGCCTACACCGCCGCCCACGGATACGAACTGTGGTCGAGCGACGGAACCACCACGGCCGAAGTCGGTGACCTCCGCCCCGGTTCCGCTTCCTCGGACCCGGGTTCCCTGACAGTTGCCGGCGGAACGCTGTTCATGGTCGCAAACGACGGCACCAACGGCTACGAACTCTTCAAGAGCTCCGGCGGGCCGGCCACCCTGGTCGCCGACATCCAGCCCGGCGGCAACTCATCTTCACCAACCTCGATGCTGCCCTTCAACAACAAACTCATATTCACGGCCAACACGAGTGTGTCCGGCTCCGAACCCTGGATCACCGATGGCGTCAGCGTCACCCAGATCGGCGACCTTGCCCCGGGGATCGATTCTTCCTACGCCAGCTACTACAGCCGGATGAACGGCAAGGTCTACTTTGTCGCCTACCTTTCCGATCCCCGGCTGTACGAGACCGACGGTGTCACGGCCAGTCCCACGACCGCCACCTTCCCGGAAGACGCCTCCGGCTTTTACAACCTGGCCGTGGTCGGCAACCGGCTCTACCTGTCGATCGGCACTCCGAAGACCGGGTTGGAACCCTGGGTTTTCGACGGAGCCGGCGCCCGCATGATCAGGGACATCCTGCCCGGTCCGGATTCCTCGTATCCGACCGCGTACGCCAAACGGGGCAACGGGGTGATTTTCGCGGCCGATGACGGCACCCACGGGGCCGAGCCCTGGCTGCTCCACCCCGACCGGGAGGTGAAGCTCAGGCTGGGAAGTTCAAGGCTGGGCGTCTCGAAGCAGGGCTTCGCCGGACTGAAGCTGACCTGCCCGGCAAACGAGGCGAACGGACCGTGCATCTCGAAGGTGACCGTCTCGACCCGGCGGCCGGTCGTCTTCCGCGGCAAGCGGCGCAAGGTGACCCTGGCCCGCAAGTCGATCCGGGTTCTGACCGGCAACACCGGCACCGCCCGTCTCAACTTCCCGAAGCCGATAATCCGGCTGCTGCTCCGCACCCCCGCCGCCCGCCGCGCCACGATCACGGTCAAGGTTCACGACAAAGCCGGCAACAAGCAGACCGTCCGGCAGGGTCTCACGCTAGGCCGTCCCGCCTGAGACAGAGCCCCTTCCTTCTAACCCTGAATGTGAGAGGAAGGGACTTGCAGTTAAGAAAGGACGAAGTAATCGCGGTGGATCAGCTCTTCCGCGGCGTGGGGCATCAGTTCGAGCACCTCGACGCTCTTCATGCCCTTGATCCGGTCGGCCTCGCCGGCCGAGTAGTTGGCGATGCCCTTGCCGATCACCGTTCCGGACGCAACCACCTCAACCGCGTCCCCGGCCTCGAAAGCACCTTCGATCGAGGTCACACCGACCGGAAGCAGGCTTGACCCGCTCTTGCGGAGCACGCGGGCGGCGCCTTCGTCGACGACGATCCTGCCGGCCACCGGCTTGGCGTACCTGAGCCACTGCTTGAAAGCCGGCGCGTCGCTCTTCAGCGCGCGGAAGGTGGTGCCCGCCGCCTCGCCGGCGGCAGCGCGCGCAAGGGTTCCGTCAACGGTGCCGTTGCAGATCCTTACTTCGATCCCGGAGCCGCTGGCCATCCCGGCCGCGGCGACCTTGCTGCGCATTCCGCCAGTGCCGAAAGCCGAGGTGCGGTCGCCGATCTCCAGCGCTTCAAGGTCGGCCGGGCTTGACAATTCGTCGATCAGCCTGGCCTCGGGGTCATGGGCCGGATCGGCGGTGAAGACGCCGTCGGTATTGGTCAAGAGAACCAGCAACCTGGCCTCAAGCATGATCGCCACCTGGGCGGCGAGGAAGTCGTTGTCCCCGAAGGTGATCTCGTCGGTGGCGGTGGTGTCGTTCTCGTTTATGACCGGGACCACACCCCAGTCGAGCAGCCGGCGCAGGGTCTGGCGGGCGTTCACGTAACTGGTCCGGTTGGCAACGTCGGATGCGGTCAGCAGCACCTGGGCGGCCGCTGCCTCCCCCGTCTCGAGCCGGGACTCGTACTCGCGGAAGAGCGAGCCCTGGCCGACCGCGGAAGCGGCCTGCAGCTCGTCGATCGCCCGCGGCCTGGCCTGGAGACCGAGCAGCCGGATCCCCCGGGCGATCGACCCGGAGGTGACCATGACCAGCGGCTCCCCGGCCCGCCGCAGAGCAGCCGCCTGGGCGCAGACGGAATCGAGCACCTCCTCGCGCAGGCTCCCGTCATCCGCCGAAACGATCGAAGATCCAAGTTTCACCACCAAAGTCATCTCCCCACCAACCCTAGAGGCTGATGCCACGACCGGCAGAGCCCCTCCCAACCATCCTTTGCTCCTGATGGGAGGGGCGGGTGGAGATTGGAGGGCCGGCGAAGACCGGCCCGACTGCAGTTAAGTCAGTAAAGCTCGAACTCGAGGTCTCCGACCCGGATCTCGTCTCCGGACTCAAACCCGGCCCGTTTCAGTTCGGCCATCACGCCGATTTCGGTGAGACGGGATTCGAGGTAGGCGAGTGCTTCCTCGTTGCCGGTGTCGAAGCGTTCGAAGAGAACCTCGATGCCGTGGCCGTGGATCCGGAAGGCACCTTCTTCTTCCTCCTCGACCGAGTAGCCGCCCTCCCCCTTCGGCCGGTAGGTGAGGTGTTCGGCTTCGAAGTCGACTTCGATCCCGTCGGCCGAGGTTACGACCGGCGCCTCGACTTGGTCAGGCACGAAGCGGACGATCGACTCCTTCAGCCGCTCCAGGCCGGCGCCGGTCGCAGATGAAACGGGAATGATCCCCAGCACGGATTCGCCGAGCTCGCGATCCCATTCCTCGACCTGGTCCGCGATGTCGGCCTCGGTCCAGAGGTCGGACTTCGAAAGCACCAGCAGCTCGGGCAGCTTCTCCAGACCGGTGCTGTGAGCGGCAAGCTCGGCCCGTACCGCCCGGTAGTTCTCCAGCGGCTCACCGTCGGAGGGGGCAAGCTCGACGACGTGGATCAGCATCGCGCAGCGTTCGACGTGGGCGAGGAACTCGTGACCGAGCCCGGCCCCCTCGGCGGCACCCTCGATCAGTCCCGGGATGTCGGCGATCACGACCTGGCGGTCCGGGGTTTCGATCGTTCCGAGAACCGGCTCGAGCGTGGTGAACGGGTAGTCGGCAACCTTGGGGTCGGCCCTGGTCAGGCGGGAGAGCAGCGAGCTCTTGCCGGCGTTGGGCAGGCCGATCAGGCCGGCGTCGGCCAGCAGCTTCAGTCTCAGTTCAACCCAGCCCGATTCTCCGGAGGTCCCGTTTTCGGCAAAGCGCGGAGCCTGACGGACCGAGGTCGAAAAGCGCTTGTTGCCGTGGCCGCCACGCCCGCCCCGCGCCAGGACCGCGGTCTGGCCCGGTTCGGTCAGGTCGATCAGGGCGCCGTCAACCGAAGTCGCCTGGGTGCCGGGCGGCACCGGGATGATCATGTCCTCGCCGCGGGCGCCCTGCTTGTTGGCACCCTCGCCGTGGTGACCGCTCTCGGCCCGGAAGTGCTTCGAACGGAGCGCGCCCAGGTCTCGCCGGGAGGGGTCGCATTCGAGCACCACCCCGCCTCCGTGGCCGCCGTCGCCGCCATCGGGCCCGCCGCGGGGAACATGGGCCTCGCGCCGGAAGGAGATCGAGCCGTTGCCGCCAGCCCCGCCCTCCACGTAGATCTTCGCCTTGTCGTACAGCACCCGCCTAGGGTACGGAGATGGCCTCGACCGAGGTGATCCGGGCCGAGAAGAACGGCTTGAACTCACCTTCGACCCAGCCGGCGGTCATCCTGGCCGGCACCTTCATTCCGGCGAATTCCCGTTCTCCGTCGAAGCGGCAGAGAAACGGGAGGAGCCCGCCCGACTGGTCCTTTTCCTTGCGCCAGCGCGGTGCTTCGACCTCGGTCGCGCGTCCGTCGGGATCGATCCGGAGATCACCTCCTCGGCGAGCGAAACCGCGGGGCGCCGGAAGCGGATCTCGGTTTCCGAGCGCGCGGTCCATTCGATCCCGGTGCCCGGCCGCAGCGTGGCCGGCACCATCGTCGATTCCATCACGGCCCTGGTTGCGGCCGAGCGGGCGGCGTCCGCGCTCGTATCGGCGAAGAGTTGCCGGCCGAACCCGCGGCCGGTCATTCCGCCGCCCGTCCCGTCGAAGTAATCGAGCACCTCGAGGAGCGGGAACCGGTTCGAAGGTACCCGGGCCCGCCACCTGAACGACCTGCCGTCGAGTTCCTGACCGGCCTCGAAGGGCAACCGCAGACCGACCTTGATCGAACCCTTCATCCGGAGGCTCCAGGCATCTGGAACGGTCATGCCGGGCGCCAGGGCGCGAGTCAGGTATCGGCGGACCGGATCATCGAGTCCGCCCAGTTGTTCCGGATCAAATTTGCCGTTTCCCTCGGTCATCGCCTCACCTGACCGGAAGGTTACGGGCCGCGAGTCAGCCCGGCAGGCCGCGCAGCAACCGGGCAGCCACTCCTCGCAGGGTCACCTTGCCGTATGCGTGGGACGGGTTGTTCATGGTCTGGATCGAGAGTCCGATCCGGTGCCTGCCGCGGCGGAGCAGGGCAATCTGATGGTCGACCGCGCCGCTGCCGCTGCCCCAGCCGCCCTTGAAGTAGAGCCGCCATCCGTGCGGCCTCACCCGACCGATTCCCCAGCGCTGGGACGGAGTGATCCGGTTGAGCTGCCGCAGGGCAAACCGGCGGTGACGCCGCGGCAAAAGGTCCGGAAGGCGCCTCATGAAACCGGCCTGGCTGCGCGGGTTTGACCGGCACTCGCCCCATATCGCCGAGTAGATGAAAGCGTGGATGCCGACCGTCCGGGCGAGGTGCGGCAGTCCCGAGTGACCGATCCGGTTGCGGATCTCGGTCGCCGCGAAGTCATCGGAGTGCCGGATCATCCGCCTGATCAGCCGACGCTCACCGGGGTGAAGGTTCCGGCGGCGAACCGGCCGGCTTCTCAGGTATGAGGTCATCAGCATCACCTTGACCGTGCTGGCCATCGGATCCATGCGCAGTCCGTGGAACATGTAGCGGTGGCCGCCGGTGACCACGGCGAAGGAGATCTCGCCGCTCCGGGTGCCGGCCCATCGCCGGGCGAGGTTCACATGCGGCTTCCAGGCCGGATTAGCACTTGCGCCCCCGGCCGGCGCGGCGGCGAAGGCGAGCAGGCAAAAGAGGAGCAGGATCGCCTGGCGAACGGAACGCATCCATTCACGGTACCCCGGAAAATGCAAAAGAAAAGGCCCGCGGAGCGGGCCTTTCCGAATCCTGTTTCCCGGTTACTCGGCCGGAGCGACCGAGATCGTCCTGCCGCGGCGGCCGGGCTTGAACTCGACCGTGCCGGGCCGGGTGGCGAAAATGGTGTGGTCACGGCCGAGGCCGGTGCCCTCGCCGGGCCAGAACTTCGTGCCGCGCTGGCGGACGATGATCTCGCCGCCGGAAACGGTTTCTCCGGCGAAGACCTTCACCCCGAGCATCTTCGGGTTCGAGTCACGACCGTTCCGTGAGGATCCGAGTCCTTTCTTATGCGCCATCGGTGTCCTCCTTCTTGGCGGCCGGCTTCTTGGCCGCAGGCTTTTTGGCGGCCGGCTTCTTCGCGGCAGCCTTGGTTTCAGTCTTGGTTTCGGCCTTGGCCGCCGGCTTCTTCGCGGCCGGCTTCTTTGCCGGGGCCTTCTTCTCGGCGGTTTCCGCCTTGGCTTCGGCCTTCGGCTTCTCCTCCGCCTTGTCGGCAGCAGCCTTCTTCGGGGCGGCCTTCTTCGCGCCGCCACCCAGGGAAGTCACCTCGAGCTTCGTCAACTCGGCCCGGTGACCGGCCCGGCGGCTGTAGCCCTTCTTCGGCTTGTACTTGAAGACCTTGATCTTGTCGCCGCGCAGATGCTCGGTGACGGTCGCCTCGATCTTGATCTTCTCGAGGCCTTTCGCGTCAACGATGACCTCCTTGTCCTTGAACATGACCGGCTTCAGGGCGACCTTGTCACCCTGCTCGGCCTTCAGGCGATCAACGACGAGCACCGTGCCCTTTTCGACCCGGTACTGCTTGCCACCACTTTCAACTACCGCGTACATGTCTTGAACTCAAATCCTTGTCTGGTCTTCCTGAAGCTGAGTCTTCTCAGCCTGAAATCGGCGGGACCGAGGATCAACTACCGGCGTCTTCCTTCTTCTTGCCACGCCGACGTCGTCCGCGCCTCAGGCCGAACGGGCCGGATTTTACCGGTTTGTCCTCTTTTTCACCTTCTGCGTCCTTTTTCACCGCTGATTCGGCTTTGGGTTTCGGGTCGGAACCGTTCTTCGAGCCCTGACCGGACCTGCCCTGGCGATCGTTACCGCGATTCCCGGTCTCCTGTTTCGGGCCGCGACCCGACGCGGAAGCCTTGCCGTTTTCGCTCCTGCCGGCATTCTGGCCCGACCCGTTCTTCTTTCGAGGGGCGGCCTTCTTCGTCTCCTTGGGCTGGGCTTCCTCCGGCAGCAGCTCGGCCACCGCGGAGGCCCGCTCGACCGACTGGATGCGGACCATCTTGCGCTCACCGACCGCATTCGCGGCACCGGTGATGCTGATGATGTAGGAGTCGATCCGGGCGATCGCGTCATCCGCGTTGTACATGTGCGGCTCTTCGATCTTGACGAACACTTCCTCGCCCGGCCGGAAGGGCAGGGCCCTTTCCTCGATCGAAGACTTCTCGCCGGACTCGATCAGTTCGAAGTTGTCGATCGCCAGGGCCTCGCCGCCCTCGAAGTGGAACTGCTTGCCGGTTTCTTCCTCGAGCTCGAGCAGGCCGGAGTCGGAATCGTTGAGCAGCGCGGCGACCTTCGGGTTGACCCGGACCAGGAAGGCCTCGTCACCGGCGTGGTCGGCCGCGATCTCCTTCATCTTGCGGAGACCTTCCAGGGCGACCGTCTCGGCCGAGAGCACCACGCCCTCGCCCTCGCAGGTCGGGCACTGGACGGTGAGGATCTCGCGCACCCCGTCGGTGATGTTCTGGCGGGTCATCTCGACCAGGCCGAGCGGCGAAATCTCGACCAGGTAGCTCTTCGACTTGTCGGCGTCGAGCGCTTCCCGCAGGGTGCCGAGCACCTTGTCGCGGTTCTTGCCCTTCGCCATGTCGATGAAGTCGATGACGATGATGCCGCCGATGTCGCGCAGCCTGAGCTGCCGGACGACTTCGGAGGCCGCCTCGGTGTTGACCTTGGTGATCGTCTCCTCGAGGCCGCCCTTTCCGCGGCCGGTGAAGGAACCGGAGTTCACGTCGATCACGGTCAGCGCCTCGGTGTAGTCGATGATCAGGTAGCCGCCGGAGGGCAGGTCGATACGACGGCCCAGGGTCGACTGGATCGCCCTTTCGATCTCCCATTTCTCGAAGAGCGGCTTCTTGCCCTTGTAATGCTCGACCCCTTCGACCAGCTCCGGCGCGGTGCGCTGGAAGAAGCTGGTTACCCGGTCGAACTGTTTCTGGTCATCGATGATCGCCTTGTCGAACTCGTTGAGGAAGACGTCGCGGAGCACGCGGACCGGCAGGTCCTGCTCCTGGAAGACGAGGGATGGCGCCTTGGCGCCCTCGCGGCGCTTCTCGAGCACGGCGTCGAGGCGATGCAGGTAGGCGATCTCGCGGGTGAAGTCGGCCTTTTTGGCGCCGTGGGCCGCGGTGCGGACGATCAGGCCGCCCGGGCCGTCATAGGTTCGGCTGACCATGCGGCGCAGGCGGTCGCGTTCCTTGTCGGCGAGCCGGCGGCTCACCCCCACCCCGGTGCCGTTCGGCGCGTAGACCAGGTAGCGGCCGGCGATGGTCACGTTCATCGAAAGGCGGGCGCCCTTCGACTTGATCGGATCCTTGATCACCTGGACCAGGATCTCCTGTTTGGGCTTGATCAGCTCGTCGATCCGGCGGCCCTGGCCGCGGCCGCGGCGGGGTGCCTGCTGGCCGTCGGGGAGCAGGATCTCGTCGACATGCAGGAAGCCGTTTCGCTCCAGGCCGATGTCAACGAAGGCCGCTTCCATCCCGGGCAGGACGTTGTCGACCTTGCCCAGGTAGATGTTCCCGACCAGGGAGCGGCCGCCCCGGCGTTCGATGTAGACCTCGGCCACTTCGCGCTTTGATTTGACCGTCTTGGCCTCGAGCACGGCAACGCGGGTTTCGCCGCGGTCGGCCGACACAACAATTGTCTTTTTCATTTTCTAAGTCGTTTTCCGTTCAGATTGGCTGCCCTGTGGATTCTCAGTCGATCCACGGACCCCTCTCTGCGGCGCGCGACTCGATGTGAATGCTCTGCAGGACCCCGATCATCAGGAAGGTGGCGATTACCGCCGACCCGCCGTAACTCATCAGCGGCAAGGGGATGCCGGTGATCGGCATGATGCCGAGGTTCATTCCCACGTTTACGAAGACCTGAAAGATGATCGCGGCAGCGATTCCGGCCGCGACCAGGGTTCCGTAGAAATTCTTCGAGAGCGTCATCAGACGCAGCGCCCGCCAGAAGAGCAGGGCAAAAAGGGATAAGACCAGCGCCGCGCCAACGAATCCGTAACGCTCGGCAACCACGGCAAAAATGAAGTCCGTGTGCCGTTCGGGAACGAATCCGAAGCGGGACTGGGTGGCCTGGTCGCCGCGGCCGGTGGTTCCACCGGCTCCGATTCCGACCTTGGCCTGATTCTGCTGGTAGCCCGCGTCACCGATATCGGACGACGGGCTGAGGAACGAGGTAAGTCGTTCCTGTTGATACTCCTTCAGCACCGGCATCCCGGCCGCCGGAAGGGCGACCAGCACGACGGTGACAAAAACTGCGAGGACGGCCCCGATCGCGGCCAGGTGAGACCAGCGAACGCCGGCCGCGACCATGATCGCGAAGGTAATCGCCGCGAAGACGAGCGACGTACCCAGGTCCTGAAGCAGGACCAGGCCGGTCGGCACGAGTCCGAGGGCGAGTATGCGGATCGTCCTTTGACCTTCGGAGCCACGACGGGCCCCGTCGATCACGAATCCGGCCAGGGCAAGCACGAGAAGCAGCTTGCCCAGCTCGGCCGGCTGGAAGGTGAAGAAAGGAAGTTCAAGTGAGTTCGTCGACCCGCGTGCGGCCACGCCGAATGTGAACACCGCGAAGATCGAGGCGCACAGGAACGTGTAGATGCCAACACGTAGTTCCCGGAAACGGGAATAGTCGATGCGGGAGACGGCAATCATTCCGATGATTCCGACCAAACCATAGAGAGCCTGCCGCTGGACGTACTGCTCGGGTGCCCCGACGATCTGCGAGCCGGAAGCCTCGTATAGCGTGAAAAGCGAGCAGGCGAGCAGGCCCAGAGCCGAAAAGGCAAGCCATCCGTCCATCCCGGCCAGGCCGGCGCGCTCCAGCGGGTTGACTGACTGCTTCGGGGTCCGGCGCGGCAGCCGCGAGGATTCCATCACTCCACGCTCCCGACCCCGCCCGAGACCGCATGGGCCTGTTTGTCGAAATAGGCCTGGAGGATCTGGAGGGCGACCGGCGCGGCGGTGTCGGCACCGAACCCGCCTTGCTCGACCGTGACGACAACGGCGATTTCCGGATCCGGATACGGGGCCAGCACCGCGTACCAGGCCTGGTCGATTTCATCGGTGCGCTCCGCGGTGCCGGTCTTGCCCGCGACCTTGACCGGGAAGCCGCCGAAAACCTTGTACGAGGTGCCTTCGGGTGCCTGCGCGGCGTCGTGAAGTCCGTCCATGATCACCTGCCGGGCCGCCGGATCAATCGGGATTTCCCCGGTCACAACCGGTTCGGCCTCGGACTTGACCCGGCCCGCTGCGTCCTCGGTCTGCAGCATCAGCTGCGGCTGGAGAACGGTGCCGCCGTTGCCGAGCGCGGCGTAGGCCGTCGCCAGCTGCAGCGGACTGGCCTGGAAGTAGCCCTGGCCGATCGCGAACTGGATGTTCTGGCCGATCGCCCACGGGTCGTAGTACTTCGGCTCTTCCTTGTGGGCCTGGTTCACCCACTTCGGGCTCGGCACCAGGCCTTCCGATTCACCCGGTATGTCGATCCCGGTCGCCTTGCCGAAGCCGAAGTCGCCGGCCCAGTTCTGGAGCTGGCGGGTGCCGTTCATGTCGCGGCCGAGCATGTAGAAATAGACGTCGGAGGAGACCTCGAGCGCGCGCTGAAGGTCGACCGGCCCATGGGCCTGTTTGCCGGCGTTGTCGAATTCCTGATCGGCGATGGTGATCGAGCCGGTGTCGTTGACGACGGTTTGCGGGGTGATGTAGCCGCCATCGAGTGCGGCCAGGGCGGTGAAGGGCTTGAAGGTCGAGCCGACCGCATACTGGCCGCCGATCGCCCGGTCAAAGAGCGGTGCCCCGTTGTCCTCGTCATAGAGCGCGTCGACCTGGTTCTGGGTCAGCGGATGGGTGAACATGTCCGGGTCGAAGGTCGGGTTGGAAGCGAGGCCCAGCACCTGCCCGTTGTTCACGTCCATGGCGACGAAGGCGCCGGGCAACCCGATGCTCTGAAGCGATGCCTCTCCTGCCTGCTGCACCTTCCCGTCGATCGAAAGCCGTACGCTCTCGCCCGGGACCGGCAGGGTCGAGGGCAGCTGGCTGACGATCCGGCCGGTCGAATCGACCTGCACCTTCGTGTCCCCTGGCTGGCCGCGCAGCTCGTCGTCGTAGGTCTGTTCGATCCCGGTCTTGCCGAGCGTGTCACCGGCGGCGAGGTCCTTGTCCGGGTTCTTTTCGAGGTCCTCGGCGGTCACCTCGCCGATGCTGCCGAGGATGTGCGCCGCGAGCAGCCCCTGCGGGTACTTGCGGACGAAAATCCGGTTGACCTGGACCTCGGGGAACTCGGCCTGGTGTTCCTGCAGGTAGTAGACGATGTCGTCATCGACGTCCTGATCGAGGGTGATCGGGCTGCCCGGCGGGTCGTTCTTCTTCGTTTCGTAGACCTTCTTCCGGATCCAGTCGGCAGAGTGATCGAGCACCTTGCCGATCCGCGCGTAGAGCTCCTGGCGGCCCGCGACGGTGGTCGGAATCTCGATCGGGTCCAGCTGGAGCGCCATGCTGGTCCGGTTGTCAACCAGAACCTTTCCGTCCCGGTCCAGGATCCGCCCACGCGGGGCCGGGACCCGGATCTCGCGGGTCCGGTTGTCGTTTGCCTCGGCGAGGTACTTGTCCCCGGTCACGATCTGGAGCGACCAGAGCCGAAAGAAGAGGATCCCCAGCAGGACCAGCCCGATGCCGCCGATCACGGCGAACCGACGGGACACGGGGTTCCGCTTCGGTCGTGGTCTGGGAACTACGGGTTCAATTCTCATCGGAAAGCCTCGGGGCCGTTTCCGCCCGGCGGGTCGAGCTCGTCGGCCCACCGTTCAATGTCAACCGGCCGCCGGCGGGTGGCCGGCTCGTGAATCAGCGCTGGTCTGAGAACACGGTAAGTCAGCGCGTAGAGCGGAATCGCCAGAAGAACACCATAGAAGGCCTGCAGGATGAGGTCGGGGACAAGCGATCCGCTTAGCGAGGAATCGAAACCGACGATCACGGTGTAGAAGCCGAGCGCCAGGTTCGCCCCCAGGGTTGCGATTCCGCAGACCGCGAGCACGGTCGGCCGGTCGACGAAATCCCCGCGCTCGCGGTAGATGCCGGCCAGGTAGCCGACCGCCATGAAGACGAGGCAGGCGCTGCCGAGCGGCCCGTCGGTCAGTCCGTCACCAAGGAAGCCGAAGGCGAAACCGACCGTGGCCCCGATCAGGCTGCCACCCAGCAGGCCGAAGATCGCGGCGCAGGCGGGCAGGATCCACATCGAGGTTCCGAACAGTTCGATCTGCGAGAAGAAGGAGATCTGAAGCACCGTGAAGAGCAGGATCAGGCCGGCCACCCTCGCGGCTGTGCGGCTCGTGATGATCATCCGCGGTTGCCTCCGGTCAGGACCTGGAGCCAGTCCAGATTGCGGAGATCGGCGAAGGGCCTCAGTTCGACCGACTGGATCGCCTCGCGCTCATCGATCGGCGCCCGCGTGATCTCGCCGATCGGCAGGCCGCGCGGGTAGAGCGAGGAGAGCCCGTCGCCGCGCCAGCCGGAGGTGACCACGGTGTCACCGCTGTGGACGTCCTTGGTTTCGTCGAGAAATTCCAGCACCAGAGTCTGGGGGTCCCCGACCTTGGCCCGGACCACGCCCTGGGCACCGCCGGGCAGAACCCTGGCGCTGACCGCGCTCGACCCGTCCGAGATCAGGCTGACCACCGAACCCGAGTGGCTGACCGCGCTGATCCGCCCGACCAGCCCGTCGCCGCTGATCACCGGATCGTTGACCGCGATTCCGTCGGAAGAACCGGCGTTGACGCTGACCGTCGTGTACCAGACGGTCGGCGAGCGGCCGGTCACGTTGACGGTCACCGGGTCGTAGGCGTCGGGAATCTTTCCGGCCTCCGCGAGGCCGACCATCTTGCGGAGCTGGCGGTTGTCTTCGAGTGCGACCTCGCCGGCGACCGCCTTGCCGCGGGCTTCCTCGAGCTCGCTCTGGAGCCGGTCCCGCTCACCGCGCGCGTCCATCGTCTCGTCGAACCAGTTGATCAGGTCCCGGGCCGGTTTCAGGGCCCTCGAGGCGGCGTTGGTGACCGGGTCGAAGAAGGTCCCGAGCACGCCTCCCACTCCGCCCGAACCACTGCCGAAGGTGAACGTGAGCAGCACGAAGCCCAGCACGATGAGGCCGATGAGCACGGCCCGGCGACGTCTGACTTGTTTGCGGTACATGTGAGTGGCTGGTGGTGATTGAGAGGTCGCGGAAGAGCGGGCACCAATCGTGATCCGGAGTGGAATCGCTCCGAACCCGCGACTTTCTCAGCTTGGCAAGAGTGCCGCCCGGACGGCCTGGTGACTGCGGGAAGGATTGCAGCGGCCGACCACCCTACCCGGAGGCCTTCAGCGGTTCATAAATCCAGTTCCGGAGCCAAATCCAGTAGCAGGCCAACCGGCAGGCCGATCACGTTGGCGATATCGCCGTCGACCCCGGCGACCAGGGAAGATCCCCGGCCCTGGATCGCGTAGCCGCCGGCCCGGCCGCGCCACTCGCCGCTCGCCAGGTAGCGGTCAACCTCGCTCTTCTCCAGTTCACGGAAGCGGACGGCCGATTCGGCCACCCCGGTCCGGACCTGTTCCGCCTCGGGGCCGACGATCGCCAGCCCGCTCAGGACCCGGTGTTTCCGGCCGGAAAGCTGGGCCAGGTATTCGCGCGCCCGGACCTCGTCATCCGGTTTGCCGATGATGTGGTCCTCAAGCACCACGTCGGTGTCGCAACCGATCACCAGGCAGCCCGGCGCTGTTTCGGCCACCGACCTGGCCTTGAGCAGGGCGTTGGCCAGGACCACCTCCGCCGGGTCGCCGTGCACGATCTCTTCGACGCCCGAGACCCGAACCTCGAACTCGACGCCGATCCGTTCGAGCAGGTCGCGGCGCTGGGCTGAACCGGAAGCGAGGATTACCGGGCTGGCTGACACCGAAGCAGAATCGCAGATCGCGGTCCCGGCGATCAGGCCGTGTCGGCGGCCCGGACCAGGGTCTCCATCGCCCGGATCGCGCGGTCGATCTCCGGCTCGGAGCGGACCGCGATGTTGCCCCATTCGTAGGCCATGCCGATCTGGGTGAGGACGTCGGCCAGCTCGCTTGCCTTCTCACCCGACCATTCCGGCCGGGTCCGTTCGATCTCGGCGGTCAACTCGCCGGTGATTGCGGTCGAAACCCCGGAACCCGGAGCCAGCATCACCCGCAGGCCCAGTTCGGGTTCGTTCTGGACCAGGTGTCGAAGTGGCGCGAAGTCCGCGGTCGTCAGCATGAATCGGCGCATCGCGTCGATCGTGCGTTCAAGGCCCTCGCCCTCCGCCTCGCCTATCGCGGTGCCGATCACCTCGACCACCATTTCGGAGAGCATCTCCGAAATCAGGGAGTCGCGATCCCCCACCCACCGGTAGAGGGTCGTGCGGCCAATCCCCAACTCGTTGGCCAGCGACTGCATGTCGACCCGCTCGAGGTTGAGGTAGTGGCGCCGCGCCAACCGGATCGCATCGTCACGACGAACTTTCTCGGAAACACCCACGCAGCAATCCTAGACCCGCCTTGAGGCAGTGGTTGAGCCGCGGGGTCGGGCGGGCATTCCCGGGACGCGCAAAACCCTCGCGCGGCATTCAGCCGCGCTCCTCGCTGAGTGTCCCGGAAACGCCCACCCGACCCCAAGCCCACACGCAACCCCCCGGTGGGTCGGATTTCCCGCTGCTGCGACGGAAATCCGACCCACTGCGGTGGAACATGGGCATCGAAAGGGAAAGTTTGCGGGGTTACCCGGGAGTCACAGCCACTTCCAGAACCCGTTGCAGACCAGAATCGGGGGCAGGTGCCTATGGGAGTTGTCTATATAGACAACTCCCATAGGCACCTCGCAACGAGTTGGGACAGCCACGGGAAAGGACGGCCCTGGGGCCGCCCTTTCGGTGCTGCAGGCTGGTTGTAGTACTCCGGGCTAGATGCCCTCGGGGAACCAGATCGCGATCTCGCGGGCGGCGGACTCGTCCGAGTCGGAGCCGTGGACCATGTTGAAGGTGACTTCGAGGGCGAAGTCGCCGCGGATCGAGCCGGGCGCGGCTTCGACCGGGTTGGTGGCGCCGATCAGCTGGCGGGCGGCGACGACCGCTTCGGGGCCTTCGAGGACGGCGGCGACCAGCGGGCCACCGGTGATGAACTCGACCAGTTCACCGAAGAAGGGCTTCTCCTTGTGCTCGGCGTAATGCTCGTTGGCGATCTGCTCGGTCGCGGTCAGCTTCTTGAGGGCGGCGATACGAAGGCCCTTGCGCTCGAAGCGGGCGAGAACCTCACCGGTGAGGGCGCGCTCGAAGGCGTCGGGCTTGACCAGGATCAGGGTCTGGGACATGTCTTGTTACTCCGTTGTGAGTTTGGTTGTGGCCGAAGCCAGCGGGTTTCGTTTGGCGTGAGCCGGCGGGTCAGCGTACCCGCGCAGGGGTTCAGCTGTCGCCGCGGTTGATCGGTTCCGACTTCTCGTCGTCGCTGACGCTGATCTTGCGCCGGGCGGAACGAGGCGAACGGGACGAATCGGCCTGGTCGGAAGAAGAGTTGCCCGAACGCCGGGAAGAATCCTCGGGGCGGCTTTCGCCGGACGAAGACCGGCTCTCGCGGGCACCCGACTCGGCCGGGGCCTTGCTGGAGCGGCGACGGCGTTCTTCCTTCCCTTCGGGAGCCCTCTCGGAGCGGCCAGAGCGGGAAGATGATGGACGACCCGAAGATTCGCCCTTGGGGCGCTTCGAGCCGGAGCTGCGCGATGACCGCTTGGGAGCGATCAGGGTGGTCTCGCAGTAGGGGCAGACCTTCCAGTTCAGGCCGACCGGCTTCGAGCAGGTCGGGCACGGCTCCTTCAGCCGGGACCGGCAGGCCGGGCAGCGGATGAAGTCACTCTCGACCGGGGAGCCGCACTTGTGGCAGGAGCTGTGCTTGAGGTGCCGCAGCCGCACCTCGGACTCGGTGATGTCGGTTTCGCGCTCACGGATGTCCTCGAGGAACTCCGGCGGACGAAGGATCGTGTAGACGAGCGTGCCGACGAAGGGGAAGAACGAAGCGGCGGTGGCGCAGCCGACCAGGAAGGGGTCGGCGATCCGGCGACGGGCGTCGGTGAAGGTGAAGACGATGAGGGCGATCCAGATCGCGACCAGCATCAGGATGGCCAGAGTGACGGCCAGGTTCAGCGCGGTATTTCCAATTCCGAAGATGGCGATAGGCATGTGACTAGAGGAACATCCTTCCGAATAGGTACCCAATGCCGAAGAAGACGAGAATGACGATCGCCACGACCGCAGCGACCAGCGCCATCATCGACAGCAGTTGGGAGCCAGTCTGACGATTCACCGGCTAATCGTCGCATAACCGGCGGCTGCCGAACCCTCCGCCCCGGCTTCTGAGAGACCTTGCCCGTCGTTCAGCCCTGGAAGCCGGCACCTTCGCCCGGTGCGAGAAGGAAGTGCGAACCGGTGATGATCACCGCTCCGCCCTTCTCTAAAGCCATCTCCCTGGCCCTTTCCAGCGCCCCGGCCGGGGTCCTGGCCGTTTCGGCCTCGAGCCCGAGCCGCCCGGCAAGGCCCTGAAGCTCCTCCGGATCCCAGGCCCGTGCCCCGGGCCTGCCCCAGGCCGCGAGGGCTTCCCCGGGCAGACCGGTGAAGACGGCCGCTTCAAGCGAGCCGGCCAGTTCGGCCAGCATCCCCGGGGCATCCTTGTCGGCCAGCACGCCAATCACGCCGATCACCGGCAGATCGCCGGTCACCTCGGGCAGCGAGGCGGCCAGCGCGCGGGCCCCGGCCGGATTGTGCGCGACGTCGGCGAAGACCGGCGGATCCTGGCCGATCATTTCGAGCCGGCCGTGGATGACCAGGCCGCCGACCGCCTCCTCGGACTTCCGCCGGGAGACTTCACCGAGGAAACAGGCCGCAGCCGCTTCGGCGACCGCGAAGTTGGTCCGCTGAAAGCCGCCGATGCCCTCGATCCCGGTGGCCCCCGTCGTCGCGGCGTCGCTGATCTCCCTCAGGTCGCAGTCCCGTCCCGCGGCGATCTCCCGGGCCAGGCTCCGCACCGCCGGGGAGACCGGACCGAGCACCAGGGTCGTTGCCGGCCGCAGAACGGCCAGCTTCTCCCCCGCGATCTCTACTTCGGTTTCACCGAGGTACTCGGTGTGGTCGAGACCGATCGAAGTGAGAACGGTGGCCAGGGAGTTGATCGAGTTGGTCGCGTCAAGCCGGCCGCCGAGACCGGCCTCGATTGCCGCGACCTGGACCCCCGCCTCGGCCAGGGTCAGGAAAGCGGCCGCGGTCGCCAGTTCAAACTGGGTCACCTCTTCACCCTCGAGACGGGCGTTCACGCTTGCCGCGGCTTCGGCCGCACGCCGCACACAATCGGCGAACAGCCCCGGCTGTTCCTCGCCGGAAATGGCGACCCGCTCGGACCAGTGAGCCAAGTGCGGCGAAAGCGAGCAACCTGCCCGGAAGCCATGGGCCTCGCAGATCGCGGCGATCATCCGCGAAACCGAGGACTTGCCGTTGGTGCCGACCACGTGAATCGTTGCGAACGAGTCCTGCGGGCGGCCGAGCTCGTCGGAGAGCATCTCCATCCGCTCCAGCCCTAGTTTCCAGCCGATCGGTTCCAGCGAGTTGAGAAACGCTTCGGAATCGAAGGGGCTGGCGGGGGCCTCGTCGGCGGGGCCGGTCACGGGCGCCTCAGCCGAGTTCGGCCAGCTCGGACTGAAGCCGCCCGACCTTCTCGCGTTCTTCCGCGACCACTTCCGCCGGAGCGTTTTCAACGAAGCGCGGGTTGGCGAGCTTGCCTTCGATCTTCTTCAGCTCCGCTTCGAGCTTGCCGCGACGGGCGCCGATCCTCGCGGTCACGGCCTCCATGTCGAGTTCATCCGAGGCGAGGATGCCGAAGCCGGCGACGGTTGCGACCGTCTCGCCTTCACCGGCGCCGATGTTGACCCGGCCCAGCCGTGGCACGAATTCCGGAACCGATCCCGGATCACCGGCCGCATCGAGCACGACCTTCGGCGGCACCCCGGCCATGTCGCGCCAGCCACGCAGCTGCCGGGTCACCCCGATCGCCTCGCCGACCTCGGTTTCGACCGCCTCGGAGATCCGCGAGGAATCCGGGACGGGGAAGGGATGAACGACCAGATGACCCTGCCGGTAGGGGTGGTACTCCCAGATCGCTTCGGTCACGAAGGGCATGACCGGATGGGCCAGGGCGAGGGTGCGCTCCAGGGTGTGGAGCAGGACCTGGCTGATCTCCGGATCACCGTCGTAGATCCGCGGTTTGGCGATCTCCAGGTACCAGTCGCAGAGATCGGAGAAGACGAAGGAGTAGAGCTCCTGGGCCGCATGGGCGAAGTCGTATTCCCCGATCAGCCGGGTGTAGGTCTCGATCGTGGTCTCGAGGCGGGAAAGGATCCAGCGGTCCTCCAGGCAGATCGGCGCGGCCGGGACCGTGCGGTCGGCGGGGTCCTCCGTGTTGAGCAGGATCAGGCGGGAGGCGTTCCAGAGTTTGGTCGCCAGGTCGCGGCCCTGCTGGACCTTCGGGTCCGAGTAGCGGACATCCTGGGTCGAGGACATCGCGAGCAGGCCGAAGCGCAGGGCGTCCGCCCCGTGTTCGTCGATCTCCTCGAGCGGGTCGATGCCGGTGCCGAGGCTCTTCGACATGCGACGGCCGTCGCGAGCCTGGATCACCGAGTGGACATAGACGTCATGGAAGGGAACGTCGCCGGCGAACTCGAGGCCGGTCATGATCATCCGGGCGACCCAGAGGAAGAGGATCTCCCGGGCGGTGGTCAGGAAGTCGGTCGGGTAGAAGGCCTTCAGCTCGTCGGTTTCATCCGGCCAGCCGAGAGTCGCGAAGGGCCAGATCGCCGAGGAGAACCAGGTGTCGAGCACGTCCTCTTCCTGGACCCAGCCCTCGCCTTCCGGCTCGGTCTCGCCCACATAGGTCTCGTTGCCGCGGTACCAGACAGGGATCCGGTGACCCCACCAGAGCTGGCGGGAAACGCACCAGGGGCGGATCTCCCGCATCCAGTCCAGGTAGACCCGCTTCCACTGCCCGGGGGCGATGTTCACGCGGCCGTCCTCGACCGCTTCGATCGCCGGCCTGGCCAGCTCGTCCATCTGGCAAAACCACTGCAGCGAGATCAGCGGCTCGATCCGCTCGCCGGAGCGCTCGGAGAAGGGAACCGAATGGACGTACTCCTCCTCCCCGCTCAGGGCCCCTTCTTCCTTCAGCGCCTTGACCACCTCGACCTGGGCCTCGGCCACGGTCATGCCTTCGAACCGTTCGCCGGCTTCGGCGGTCATGCGGCCGTCCTCGCCGATCACCGAGATCTCTTCCAGCCCGTGACGGCGGCCGATCTCGAAGTCGTTGACGTCGTGGCCGGGGGTGATCTTGAGCGCGCCGGTGCCGAACTCGACGTCAACGTGGTCGTCAGCAATGATCGGCAGCCGGCGTCCGACCAGGGGCAGGACGCAGTGCTGGCCGATCAGGTCGCTGTAGCGCTCGTCCTTCGGATTCACGGCGACCGCGGTGTCGGCCATCATCGTCTCCGGACGGACGGTGGCAACGGTCAGCACCCGGTCGCTTCCCTCGACCGGGTAATCGACCGAATAGAGGTGATCCGTAACTTCCTCGTTTACCACCTCGAGATCGGAGATCGCCGACTGCGAACCGGGATCCCAGTTGACCATGTAATGGTCGCGGTAGATGTAGCCCTTCTCGTAAAGCGAGGTGAAGACCTTGCGGACCGCACGGGCGTATCCGTCATCGAGCGTGAAGCGTTCGCGCTCGTAATCGACCGAGGCACCCAGCCGCTTGTACTGCTCGCGGATCGAACCGCCGAACTCTTCCTTCCACTCCCAGACCCGCTCGGTGAAGGCTTCGCGGCCGATCTCGTGGCGACTGATCCCCTCCGACTTGAGCCGCTTCTCGACCACGGTCTGGGTCGCGATGCCCGCATGGTCCATGCCGAGGATCCAGAGCGTGTTCCTGCCGCTCATCCGGTTCATCCGGACCAGGGCGTCCTGCATCGAGCCGTTGAGGGCGTGACCCATGTGGAGCACGCCGGTCACGTTCGGCGGCGGGATCGCGACCGAGTAGTTCTGGTCGGCGGTGCCGGTCGCCTCGGGATGGAAGTAGCCGCCTTCAAGCCACTCGGCAAAGATCCGCGGCTCGGTCTCGCCGGGCTCCCAGCGGGTGGTCTCTTCCAGCTTCTTTTTTGCCGCGTCGTCCAAGGAATCCGATCTTATTGACGGGCCACCGGGTTAGGGTGTTCGGTACTTCACTGTCTTACCGGGAAGGTTTGATGAAACGGGCACTCATCTTCATGGCGATCGGCCTTGCGTCAATCGCGGCATTCGGGGCAACCCAGGCGCAGGCAAACCCTACTGCGCCGAGCTTCCTGCTGACGCGAGCTGCGACCAGAACTTCACCGGAACGAGCACCTCGATCCAGGCCGCGGTCGAGGCCGCCGCCGACAACCCGGGGCCGGACTCGGTCAAGGTCGGCCCCGGCAACTTCGTGATGCCAAGTCCGGTCTCCCTCTCGAGCCCCGGGGACGCCAACAAGCTGACCCTGACCGGTTCCGGACCCAGCACGGTCCTTTCCGGCGACGAACCGCAGCTTCCCGACATAAATTTCAGCGGCGGCACCGGCTCGAGCATCAACGACCTCACGGTCAGCATTCCCGATGACGCAAGCAACGAATACAAGGTCGGTCTTGCGCTGGGTGCCGGCGCGACCGGAAGCAGGCTGACCGTCACCTTTGCCTCGCATCTCGTCAACGGAGACCCGAGCGCTGGCAAAAGAACTACTGGCGTGACGCTCGTTGACGGGGCCACCCTCAAGGACTCGACCGTCCGGCTCTACAGCAGCAACGTCAACGATGCAGTTGACGTGTACGGGTCCGGCAACGTGGTGGATTCGACGCTGACCGCCTACCGCGGCGTCTACCAGATGAATTCAACCGGCACGGTGGAGATCAGGAGATCGGCCCTGATCCCGATCGACGGTGGCGTCGTGACCGAAGGCGGCACGATGAACATTCGTGACTCGGTGATCCTCAATCAAAACGGCGGGCGCAGCGTCTTCGTGGACAGCTACAGAGGTCCGGCACACGTGTTGATCGACGGTTCGACGATCCTGGGCGCACCCGGCTCGACCGGAGCGGAGGTCCACGCCCGACGGGATCAAGACGACAACCCCGGAACCACCAGTTTCAAGGTCAGCAGTTCGATCATCTACGGGCAGGACTTCGCCATCGTCTATCACGAGTACTTCGCCGAGGACACCCTGACCGTCGACGTGGATTCCTCGGCCTACGACTCCTCCAGGGTGGTCGAACAACCCGGTGCCGGCACGCCCCAGTTCACGACCAAGGATCCGGTCGAGCTGAACGGGGTCGACCCGATGTTCGCCGACCCCGGCCACGGCGACTACTCGCCTGGCGCCGGGTCGCCGCTGATCGACGCCGGCCAGGCCGCCCTTCCCCCTGTTGGTTCGCTTGCCTACGACCGCCACCCCCGCGCCTGCGATGGAAACGACGACGGAACCATCCGCCGGGACATCGGGGCCTGGGAGTACCGGTCCGACCCGAGCGATGACTGCACCTACTCGAAAGCAACGATCAACGGCCCCCGGGGAGCCGCGACCGCAAGGAGCCGGTCCTTCACCTTCACGGCGTCTAAGCCCGGCTCGACCTATCTCTGCTCGCTGGACGGCGCCGCATTCGCTGCCTTCACCACTCCGTACACGGCTTCGGGACTGGCGGTCGGCAATCACAGCCTGAAGGTCAAGGCAAAAGACGCTTACGGCAACGTCCAGACGCCTCCGGCCGAAAAGTCATTCAAGGTCGAGGCGTCCGACAAGACCGCCCCGAAGGTGATCGGGGTCAAGGCCCCGAAGCAGACCAGGGCCGCCAGGGTCAAGGTCAGCTTCAAGTCGAACGAGAAGGGCTCGACCTTCAAGTGCCGCCTCGGCAAGGGCAAGTGGAAAAGCTGCAAGTCACCCTGGAAGACCCCGAAGCTCCGCAAGGGCAGGAACTCGATCAGCATTCAGGCCACAGACCGGGCAGGCAACAGGTCGAAGGTAAAGACAGTCGCCGTCAAGCGCAAATAAACACAGGTACCTATCTCCATTCCAATGAACCATTCTTCAGCCACTCTTCGTCGTCCCGTTCTCCTCGCGATCGCCCTGGCCACTGCGCTCACCATGCTGGCCGCCTGGAGCGCCAGCTCCGAGGCCGCGGTGATCTGCGTCCCGGACGCGGGGGTCAGCCCGGATTGCCAGACGAGCTTCGCAACCATCCAGCCAGCCCTCGACTCAGCCAAGAACAGCGGCGGCAACGATGAAATCCGACTGGGCACCGGCAGCTTTTCCGGAGACCTCTCCTACGACAACACCACTGCCGGCAACACGCTCGACATCATCGGCTCCGGGCAGAACCCCGGCCAGACCGTCCTGAACATGGTTGACATGACCGGCAACAACGAAGGCTTCCACTTCACTTCGGTCCCCGGCTCGACGATCAGGAACCTGACCTACAGAATTCCCATCGCTGCCGATGGCAGCTCGGATGTCGGTCTCAACCTCAACGGCGTGACCGCCGACGGAATCGTCGTCGATGGCCCGACCGCCTCCCAGGTCCGGGCGATCGCATGCAGCACCTGCAACCTGACCGGCTCGACCATCGACCTCCCGATCGAGAACGGCACTATCGGCGTCGACCAGACCGGAGGACCGGCGTATGTCGCCGACTCCGTGATCAAGGCCGACTATGGGGTCAGGCACAGTTCCCCGGGTCTCACCACAACCGTCGAAAGAAGCCGAATCACGACGCACACCGGGGCTTCAACCGACGGTGGCAACCTCGAGATCTTCAATACCCTGATCCGTCTCGACGATCAGCCGAACGCGGTCGGGATCAACCTCTACAACCCCAACAACGGGACCTATGCGATCGGCGCCACCCTCGACCACCTGACGATCATCAGCGGGGGCGGCCAGCACAGCATCGGCATCCGCGCGATCGCCGACAGCGGCTCGAGCGGCGAAGGCGAAAGTGTGGATGCCACCCTGACCAACTCGGTGATCCACGGCTTCAACGGAACCGGCGAGCACACGCTTGATCTTTTGGCGGATAAAGGACGGACGGTCACTTTCCATTCGAGTTACTCGGCCTACGACAACGCCAGGACATCGAACGTGACCGGATCGGAGGGCGGCACGGTCGACTATGAGCTCTCGCCGGGCCACCTCGACCTCGAAGGCGGCGTTTCCTTCGTCGATCCGCAGAGTGGCGATTACACTCCCTCCCTGCTCGGCGGCCTCCTCGATGGCGGCGACCCGATCGGCCCCCTTACCGGCATCACCGACATCAACGGCAACCCCCGGGCCTGCCACGGGACCGACGAAGGCATCATCCGTCAGGACATTGGCGCCTTCGAGGCCCGGACGGTTGTCAGCTCCGAGCCCGACGACTGCACCTACCCGGTGACTTCGATCCTTGCCAAGCCTCCCGCAAGCACCACCGCAAAGACGGCCTCCTTCACCCTGGGCACCGACAAGAACCCGGGCACCTTCCTCTGCTCACTGGACGGCGGCCCGGAAAGCGACTGCGGCTACACCTTCGAGACCCCGACCCTCAGCGTCGGCGATCACAGCCTGTCCGTTCGCGCAAAGGACCAGTTCGGAAACATCGACCAGTCGCCCGAGACCTACTCCTGGTCGGTCAAGGACTCCGGTCCGGGACCTTGCGAAAGCAACTGCGTCGACAAGACCGCCCCGAAGGTGATCGGGGTCAAGGCCCCGAAGCAGACCAGGGCCGCCACGGTCAAGGTCAGCTTCAAGTCGAACGAGAAGGGCTCCACCTTCAAGTGCCGCCTGAACAAGGGCAAGTGGAAGAGCTGCAAGTCACCCTGGAAGACCCCCAGGCTCCGCAAGGGAAAGAACACGGTGTCGATCCAGGCGACTGACAAGGCCGGCAACCGGTCGAAAGTCGTGACGCGGGTGATCAGGAAGGTTTCGAAGCCGAAAAAGAGGCGCTGAGGGGATCATCCGGTCGGGGTGATTGCCGGGGACCGCCCGGTTTGCGAGAGTTCCGGCCATGGAGGGACTGAACGAGCCGGAAACGCGCCGGCACCCCGGCAAGCTGTTCGCCCGAATCCTGGTCGTCGTCCTGATCGACGCGGCCGCGCTTTTGCTGATCGAGGCGGTTCTGCCGGGCTTCGACATGCACGGCCGTTTTGCCGCCCTGCCCACCGCACTCGGGGTCGGCCTCGTCAACGCCCTGATCTGGCCGGTCCTTTCCCGCTTCACCCTCAAGCTCAGCGTCCTGACCCTCGGCCTCTGGGGACTTTTCCTGAACGCGGTGCTGATCGGGTTCGCCCTGATGGCGATGCCCTGGGTGCGGATCGAGGGACCGTTCGAAGCAATCGTGATCTCCTTCGGGATGGCGATCCTGACCTCGCTCTTCTCCTCGCTTTTCGCGATCGACGAGGACAGCACCTGGTACTACAACGTGGTCCGCACCCAGCTCAGGCGCCGCGGCCAGGTGATCGAGACCGATGAGCCCGGCATCGTCTTCCTCGAGATCGACGGCCTCGCACACGACATTCTCCGGCGCGCGATGACCAACGGCAACGCCCCGGCGATGGCGGCCTGGGTGCGGGATGGCAGCCACAAGCTGGAAGGCTGGGAAACCGACTGGTCCTCCCAGACCGGCGCCTGCCAGGCCGGGATCCTCCACGGCAACAACCACGACATGCCCGCCTTCCGCTGGTGGGAGAAGGAAACCGGCCGGGCCCTCGTGACCAACCATCCGAAGGATGCGGCCGAGATGGAGGCAAGGCAGTCGGACGGAAACGGCCTGTTGGCCGATGACGGCGCCAGCCGGGCCAACATCCTCTCCGGTGATGCCCCGCATTCGATGCTGACCATGAGCACGGTGATGAAACGCCGCGGCAAGATCGGCCAGGACTATGCCGCCTATTTCGCCCGTCCCTACGGGGTGATCAAGACCTTCATTCACACGATCGTCGAGATCGTCCGCGAGCGGCGGGACAACCGGCGCCAGGAAAGAACCGGGATCGAACCGAAGATCGAACGCTCGAGGGTCTACGCGATCATGCGGGCCTGGGCCACGGTGATCCAGCTCGACCTTCAGATCTCGGGCGTGGTCGGAGACATCCTCGCCGGTCGCCCCTCCATCTACACGACCTTCCTCGCCTATGACGAGGTAGCCCACCACTCAGGGATCGAGCGTCCCGAATCCCTCTCCACCCTGGCCAAGGTCGACCGTGAGATCGACCGGATCCGCCGGGTCGTCGCCGAGGCCCCGCGGCCCTACCACCTGGTCGTCCTCTCGGACCACGGCCAGTCCCAGGGGGCGACCTTCCTTCAGCGTTACGGCGTGACGCTCGAGGAAGTGGTCGAGAAGGCGACCGGCAAGGAGGCGATCGGCTCCGGCGAGGAGGGTGAACAGAACCCCCGCGCCTACATCACGGCCAGTGCCGAGGAAGCGAGCCACGAGGACGGTGCGATCGGCAGCGCCGCCACCGCACTGGCCAGGCGGGACCCGAACCGCGACGACCTCGGGCTCGAAGGCGGACCGCATGAAGTCGCCGGAGGTGAAGGAAAGGACGAGATCCCGGAACTGTCGGTGATGGCTTCCGGCTGCCTCGGGCTGGTTACCTTTCCCCGCGAGCCGGGCCGGCTCACCCGCGAACGGATCGATGAGCTCTACCCCGGCCTGCTCGACACCCTGGTGTCACATCCCGGGATCGGCTTCGTGATGGTCGATTCCGAACACGGCGGCCTCGCCCTCGGCGCCGAGGGCCTGAACTACTTCGAGATCAACGACGTCGAAGGGGTCGACCCCCTGGCCGCGTTCGGGCCGAATACCGCTGCCCATGTCCTGCGGACCCACCGGTTCAGCAACTGCCCGGACATCATGATCAACAGCACCTGGTGGGAGGAGATGGACGAGGTCGCCGCCTTCGAGGAGCTGGTCGGCTCACACGGCGGCATGGGCGGCACCCAGAGCCATCCCTTCGTGCTCCATCCGGTCGACCTTGAGTGGCCGGACGAACCGGTGATCGGGGCCGAAGCGGTTCACCGGATTCTCAAGAGCTGGCTGCCGGCCGGGATAAAGACTCTCCAGGCCTGAGCACCTCGATCTCAAGGCCGGGGGCGATCTCCTCCATCTGCTGCTCGAAGGCCTTCACCGGCTTTTCCAGCAGGGCCCCGCGGATCCCCTTCATGCCGATCGGGAAGTAGGTGCCCCAGTGGATCGGCACGGTGATTTTTGGCCTCAGGGTCGCGGCCGCCTGCGCTGCCCCGCGCGGGTCCATGTGGCCGGGACCCAGCTTGTGACCCCAGCCCCAGATCGGCAGCAGGGCCACTTCCAGGCTGTCGGCCAGTTCACCGAGCCGCGGATGCAGGTCGGTGTCACCAGCGAACAGGATCCGCCGCGAACCTTCGACCACGAAGCCGATCGCATCGATCTCCATCCCGAAGGGATGGCGGCGACCGTCGTGGTCGGCGGGCACCGCGAGGACCGTAACCGGGCCGACCTCGGTCGCCTCCCCTTCCATGAGCTCGACCACTTCGCGGAAGCCGTGCTTCTTGATCATCGGCCCGGCGCCGCCCGGAACGATTACCTTGACCCCGCGGTCGAAGCGCTTCAGGGTCGGGATGTCGAGATGGTCGAAATGAAGATGTGAGATCAGGACCGCGTCGATGCCTTCGATGAAGGCCGGTCCGGGGTCGGGCACCTGCCGGCGCAGGTGGACCACCCGGCTGCGGAGCACCGGGTCGGTGACGAGGCGCACCCCGTCGATCTCGATCAGGACCGTGGCGTGTCCGCCCCAGGTCACCTGGAGATCGGATGCATCCCGGTCAAGGGGCGGCGCTCCCACGCAGGGAGTATCCCGCGGCGAAGAGTCAGGCGGTCTGCTCTTCGCCGAACAGGTCCTCGTCGTGCGGGTCGGCGACCGGGCTCGGTTCGGTCACCAGCATCGGCGACTGGCCCTTCTCGATCGATTCGCGGGTCACCACGCACTTGCTCACGTCCTCGCGGGAGGGTAGTTCGAACTGGACGTCGAGCAGGGCGTCCTCGATGATCGAGCGCAGCCCCCGGGCCCCGGTCTCGCGGGCCAGAGCCTTGTCGGCGATCGCTTCGAGTGAATCGTCGGCGAAGACCAGCTCGATGTCATCGAACTCGAAGAAGCGCTGGAACTGGCGGACCAGTGCATGCTTGGGCTCGGTGAGGATCCGGACCAGGTCGGCCTGGTCGAGCTGATGAAGCGCCGCCACCACCGGCAGCCGGCCGATGAACTCGGGGATCAGGCCGTACTCGACCAGGTCTTCGGGCAGCACCTGTTCGAAGAGCTCGCCGGGATCATCGTGGGCCTGCTCGGTGATCGCCGCGCCGAAGCCGATTCCCTTGTGATCAACCCGTCGCTCGATCACCTTCTCCAGTTCCGAGAACGAGCCGCCGCAGATGAAGAGGATGTTGGTCGTGTCGATGGTCAGGAATTCCTGATGCGGATGCTTGCGGCCACCCTGCGGCGGTACCGAGGCGGTGGTTCCTTCGAGGATCTTCAGCAGCGCCTGCTGCACGCCTTCGCCGGATACGTCACGGGTCAGCGACGGGTTGTCGGCCTTGCGGGTGATCTTGTCGATCTCGTCGATGTAGATGATCCCGGTCTCGGCCTTGGCCACGTCGTAGTCGGCCGCCTGAATGAGCTTTAGCAGGATGTTCTCGACGTCCTCGCCGACGTATCCGGCCTCGGTCAGGGCGGTGGCATCGGCGATCGCGAATGGCACGTTGAGGATCCGGGCGAGCGTCTGGGCGAGCAGGGTCTTGCCGCAGCCGGTCGGGCCGAGCAGCATGATGTTTGACTTCTGCAGCTCGACGTCGCCGTCGCCCTCCTCGGCCATGCGGACCCGTTTGTAGTGGTTGTAGACGGCCACCGAGAGGGCCCGCTTGGCGGTTTCCTGGCCGACCACGTACTCGTCGAGAACGGAATTGATCTCCTGCGGGCGGGGCAGGCGGTCGAGGTCGAGCCCGGCCGGGGCAGCAGCAGAGACCGACTCCTCGTCGATGATCTCGTTGCAGAGGTCGATGCACTCGTCGCAGATGTAAACACCCGGACCGGCGATCAGCTTCTTCACCTGCCGCTGCGATTTGCCGCAGAAGCTGCAGAGAAGTTGCTCGTTGGTATCGGTCGGACCTGCCATCTACCCTCCGGGGTCGTGAGCGGGCTCGCTTGGTCCCACTCTAGAAGAAGCGCCGCCGCGGCCTCTCAACTGCGGTCGCAGGCGACGTTGGACACCTTCTACTCCGACCATACCCTGCTCCCTTCCCCGGCAAGAACACCTGCATCTTCTCCGGCCGGCGCCGGAAGCCGGAAGGGCTCTGATCATGCCGGTACGCTGATCCCATGATCGAGATCCGACCAGTTGCTCCTGGGGAATTTCCGCTCTTCGAACCGCTCTTCGTGCTCTATCAGGAGTTCTACGAGGTCAAGGACATCGACCGGGGCAGGAACCGGGAGTTCTTCTCCCGCTTCCTCATGGGCGAAGACGGCGCCGGTTCCGCCGATGGCTGGCTGCTCGGTGCCTTCGACGGCGAGGAAGCGGTCGGCTTCGGCTGCTTTTACCGTCACAAGAGCTCGCTTTCGGCTACCGACGTCGTGCTGATGAACGACCTTTTCGTGACCGAGGCCGCGCGCGGCGGGGGGACCGGCCGGGCCCTGATCGAGGCCGGGGTCGAGCTCGCCCGCGAGTCCGGCGCCTCACACCTGACCTGGGCCACTGCCCCGGACAACCACACCGCCCAGCGTCTCTACGACAGCACCGGAGCCCACAAGTCCACCTGGCTGGAATACGAGATCGAAGCCTGAGCCCGGCCGAACGCAAAAGACGCGGAGCGAGTCGCCTTCTCCGTAGCTCGTGAAGAAAGGCAACTCACTCCGCGCTTTCGTCGGGTGAAGCGCTCGCGTTACTTGCGCTTCCTCGGCTTCTTTACGGTCACCACGGCCTTGCCGGACTTCCCTGAGGTACTGGCGGTGATCGTCGCCTTGCCCCGGGCATTTTTGGTCGCGGTCACGGTGATCGACGCGGTCGCGGTCTTGCCGGCCGGGACGTTCAGCTTGACCTGACCGGGCACCTTGACCTGCTTCGAGCTCGAAGCGAGCTTGATGGTGATCGGGGTCGCGGCGAGATCCCCGGAGTTGGTGACATTGACCTTGATCTTTGCCTTCTGGCCGGCTGTGACAGTTCCCTTGGTCACGGTCACCTTGGTGATCTCGACCACCGGATCGGGATCGGGCCAATCGATGTCGACGCAGTCAGGCCAGAGCCCGTCCTTGCCCAGTTCCTGGCAGGTCGGGGGAGCCGGGACTTCGGCGATGCCGCTCGAAAGCCAGACCGCACCCGGGTCACGCACGACGGCGTTGGGCTTGCCGCAGTCGCCACCGTTGATCGACTCGCCGGCCGGCAATTCGTCCCAGAAGGCGCTGATCGCACCGTTGCCGGAAAGTCCGCCGACCCCGTTGAAGGCGACTCCCGGGCTGATCGCGTTCGGGGCGGTGGTCCAGGTCGTGTTCGGCGCGGTGAACCGGCAGATCTTCGCGCCGCCCTCGTCGAATCCCCAGATCACGTCAACCTGGAGTGTGCCCGTAAGGGAGAGCTGACCCGTCCCGGCGTCCCAGGTGCCGGTCAGGTCCCCTTTGGGACCGAACTTCATCGGGATCGGAGCGCCGCCCGCGGTCGGGTCCGGGATCCAGACGATCGGCATGTTGAAATCCGCCTCGGCGACCGTGGCGGTCGAGCCACTGGTTTCGACGGCGATCGTGCCGCTGCCCGAGGTGTTGCTGATGTTGGGATCCAGCGGCCCGGGCACGTCGGCCGGGAGGATCTTGTTGTTGAGGAAGACGAAACCCATCGTCAAGCGTCCGTTGTCAACCGTGATCGTGTGGGTCTCGGCCTTTGATGAACCGGCCATGCCAAGCATGCCGGCCAGCGCGACAAAGGCGGCAAGCAGAAACACCCTCGCCCTTCCTGTCCCTCCCAGGTCCTGAATAGTTGTCTCCTTCATTGCCTCTCCTTGTTGCTGTTCATGTGCTGCGCAGTCATCGCAGTCCTGTTTCCCTCGTCCGGGTACCTAGCGGCGCCGCTGGTAGGTGACGTTCCGCTGACCCAGAAGCCTGCCGTCCTGACGGACGACGAATGTGTAGGTGCCGTCGCGGAATCTGGCCGCGCTCCGGTTCCTGTGAAGATTGCGGTGGTCGGCCCGGTGTCCACTCCGGTGGATCGCGACCCGCTTGACTTTGCGGTCGATGCGGGTCGGTCTGGATTTGCCGAGGAGGGTGTCGTCGAGGTAGACCGCCACCGTGACCCGCTCGAGCGAGTGGTCGAGTGCGGCCATCTGCACGCCGATGTCCCGGCCGCCGGCGGCGCGGCCTCCGATGTAGATCGCGAGGCGACCGCCGTCGCCCGCGTCCAGCACCACTTCCCGTGCCGGCCCCGAGCGGGCCCTGGTCATCGGATACTCGCGATCGGACACGCTGTTGAAGCTTGAGTCGCCTTCACCACCCGCCTTGAGGGCCGCAGGGTCGGCCGAGTCCAGCGACTTGACCACGTCGGCGTAGAAGCCGGTCTGCCGGGAGGCCAGGGAGGCGTCAAGCTTGTCGATGTCGCCGTTCTCGGAAACCCTGACCAGGTACTTGGGCGCCGAGATCCCGGCCACGTGCGGGATCCCCCGGTGGTGCCAGGCGACGCCGGGCGTAACCTGGATCGGTGGCCTGAGCAACGCGTGGCGCTGCAGATCCGACTCCTTCAGGGCGACCTTGCACAGGTCCTGCATGGCTCCCAGGGTGGTCCAGATCGCGTAGAAATCGGACATTCCGGTCGAGTGGTAGCCCTCGACCGGGTCGTCGGACCAGCGTGTGGCCCCGAGGTGTTCGATCGTGACCGCGGCGACGGTGCGGTCAAAGAGATCCCGGTGCGAGCTGATCCAGCCGAACTGCTCCGGCAGCGTTGTCCGGTCATCCGGTCGATTGCTGACATTGGCCATGTGGCCGGGCCAGGCGATGAAGACGAGCGTGCGCTTCAGTTTCCGGCTGCCGCGAAGCGAAGCGAAATGCCTGGCCAGATGGACGAGGGCCACAGCCCCGTTTTCCTCGAAGGCGTTCTGGCCGTCGGTATGCGAGTTGACGATCAGCACCTCGTCGCTCTCGCCCGGCAGGATGCCCGTGATCTGCGGAACGTAGGTGTCCTTCCAGTCCGCTTCCAGCTTCAGGGTCGCCTCGGGCTGGCCGGCGGCGAGCGCCTTCAGTTCGGCCCCCATGTCGCGGTCAACCACGAAGCCGGGAATCGGCTGGACTTCCGCCTGGTGAGGTGACCAGTTGCCTTCGACTTCGGCCCGCGAAGCCCGGCTTATGAAGATCACCGCCTTGGCGCCCTGGTCGGCGTAGGGCTTGATCGTGGGCCAGTCCGAGAAGGCGAAACGGTCGAATTCCTCGGCCGCCGCTTCGAAGGCCGTGTGTCCACGCCACTGCCAGTAGTCGGCCATCGCGATGAAGAGGCCGGCGGTGCGCGGGGTCGGCACCGCGGCCTCGACAAGGACGATCTTCCCGTCGACCGGGCCGTCGCCTGCCAGCATCATGGGGGCCGTGATCCCCTCCGCCGGAGTGCCGGGAACCCGCACGTAGGTGGTCGCGGGATCAAAGTCGGTGGTGCCGACCCGCAGCGACATCTTGCCCGGCCGCCAGCGGCGGTAGGGGATCTGGTCGGTGGGCAGCAGCTCGAGCCCTGCCTTTACGAACTCGTCCTCGATCCAGTTGCAGAATTCGAGATGTTCTTCGTAGCCGGGGAGCCGGGGGCCGAAATCGACCATCCGCTGATAGTCGGCCTTGACCTGCCTTGCATCGGGCAGGGCTACCTCGCCAAAGCTCCCGGGTACCTTGCGGGACTCGCTCCCGGCAGCGGACGCCCCGCCGGCGCCGGTCAGGCTTCCCACCGTCGCGGCGGTCGCAGCGGTCGCTGCGGAACGGGCCAGGAAGCCCCGCCGGGTGATGCCGCCGGCCTCGGCCGGGGTCACCTCACGGACTCCCGGATCCTCCTCACCCTTCCCCTCACCCTGCTTGGACATCTCCATCCTCTCCTTGAAGAACAATCCTCTACGCCGATCGTAGCAGACGTGACAACGACCAAGGGAACGCCGGGTCCCGGAGTCGGGGGCCGCAGGATTCCCGCCGGCCGAAACCGGATGCGCCGCCCCCGGCCATGGGTATATTCCGTCCAATGGCGGTCCAGTCCCCGCATGATTTGATCCCCCGCGTTCGCGAAGGTGTCTTCTTCGAACCGCTTCAGGCCCTGCCCCGCGGCAGGCATTCCCTGAGCGGCGAGGAGGTCCGCGCGATCCAGCAGGAACGCATTCTCGTCTCGATGACCGAACTGATGGCCGCCCATGGCGCACCGGGCATCGGATCAAACGAGATCGCGCGCCACGCCGGTGTTTCGCTGGCCGCCTTCTACGAATGCTTCGACGGCAAGGAAGCGTGTGCCCTGGCCGGCTACGACCGCTTCATCGAGGTGCTCTTCCACGCCATGAACGCGGTTGACGTCGGCAGCAGAACCCGGCCCGAACTGGTCTGCGGGCTGATCCGGGCGTACCTGGAGACTCTCCAGAGCGACCTCGTGGTGGCGCGCGCCTACCAGGTCGAGATCGATTCACTCGGCGCTTCCGTTCGCAAGCGCCGAAGGGATTCCCTCCTGCTCTTCGCCCATCACCTCTGGGGTGTCTCCAGCGACGATTCTCCGACCGGGCGCGGCCCGGAGCAGCTGCCCTGGTCGGCCTACATCGGCATCATCTACACCACGAGGCAGCTGGCCTCCGATGCCCTCGACACCGAAGAGAAGCCGGATCTGATCGCCCTGAGCGACGAACTGGCGATCTGGGTCACCGACCTCTTCCGTTGATCCCCGGCTTCAGGCCGGAAGCGGAATCCCGCCTTCGCGAGATCGGCGTATGGTACTTTACGCCGAAGGGACCGAGGAGGAGAGATGCCCGCCGCAATACTTGCATTTGTCGCCTTTCTGCTGCTGTTGTCAGCGGTTGAAACCCCTGCGGAAGCCGCTCTCCCTGAGGTCCTTTCCGGCCGCACGATCGTCCAGCCCGCCCCGCTCGAAAAGGGTCCCGGAAGCCTCGACTACAGCCATAGCGGCTGGCGGGTCAGCGAAGGCGGCGAAGGCTACGACGCCTGGATCGCCTTTGAACCCACAGGGCCGAGGCCCGCCCGCGCGCCGCTGGCGATCGTCACCCACGGCTACGGGGAGTTCAGCGGTTACGACCGGCTCTATGAACTGATCCGGCACACGGTCCTCAAGGGCAACGTCGTGATCTTCCCCCGCTGGCAGATCAGTGACTTCGACCCCTGCCCCGGCCCCTTCAACATCAAGGCCTGCATGGACTCGGCGGTTACCGGGATCCACGCTGCCCTGGACTACCTGCGTGAAAGCCCGAACCGGGTCCAGCCGGACACCGGAAGGACCAGCTACTACGGCTACTCGTTCGGCGGGATAATCACCGCGAACATCGCCAACCAGTACAGGTTCTACGGGCTGCCCCGGCCCCGGGCGATATTCCTCGACGATCCTCACGACGGAGAGGTTGCCGGGCTGGGCGAACCGGCCCTCGACGACTCCCTGGCGGGGATTCCCTCCGACGTCAGGTTCGAATGCCACTCGGGCGCCGATGGCGTGCTCGGCGTCCCTCGCCTGATTGAGGGCAGCTGCAACGCGGTCTTCCCGAAGCTCACCCACATCCCGGCCCGCAACAAGGCCCTGGTCATGACCAGAACCGACTCATGGGGAACTCCGGTTCTGAGTTCGGCCCACGGGGTCTGCGCTTCCAATCAGGGAACCGCCGATGCCTTCGACTGGCGCTTTTGCTGGCGTGACTGGGATGCCCTGCGTTCCTGCGCCTTCCAGGGCAAGGACTGCCACCTCGCGCTGGGCACCGGGCCGCGACACAGCTGGCTCGGAAGGTGGAGCGATGGCAGGCCGGTCACCCGGCTCACCATCCACAAAGCGACGCCGCTCGCCCCCTGAACCCGGGCCTCCGGGGCTCTCTCTCAAAAGAACAAGGGCCGCGGCTGGTGCTCTGCGCACCGGCCGCGGCCCTTTTGTTGACTGCGCTGATCCGGGGGCTCCCACCCGGACCGGCGCAAGTTTGCCGCCGCCTACACGGCGGGCGGCGGTCCGGCGTCCTCCTCGACGATCACGGTCTCTTCGACCGCGACCACGCCGCCCTCCTTCAGCTCAACCAGCCTGAAGTAAAGAACCGTCGTCAGCATGTAGATGTACGGGTAGAGCAGCACCCCGAGCACGAGCATTGCGAGCGCCCCGATGATCGGCGTGATCGCCGAAAGGAGGCCGGCCACGATCGCGATGCCGACCAGGATCAGGATCATCAGGATGCCGACCGCGAGGATCCGCATGCGGTTGTCCTTGGTCAGTGCGGCGCTGCGGCCCATCGAATCGAAGATTCCGCCGTCTTCGACCACAAGGGCCGGCAGCGAGACGACCAGCACCAGGGCGAGAATGATGCCCGGGATGATGAAGAAGATCAGCCCGAAGAAGATGATGATCCCGACCACGATCTGAAGGCCGACGATCGCCAGCAGGCGCGGCCAGACCGAACCCAGGAGATCACCGACCGAGTAGTCGACCTGTCCGTCCGCTTCGACGTCCTGGACGATGCGCACCACCCCGCCGGCCAGCCAGGCGGTGGCGAAGATGTTGACGATCGCCGAAACGAGGCCGCCGAGGGCGCTGTCACCGATCAGCCACTGCAGGATTGCCGGCGGGATCAGGAGGACAAGGGCGACGATCCAGAACGTGCCAAAGGCCTTCGAGTAGATGTCTCCGGTCTTTTCGAACACCCCGCCAATGTCGAGGTGACTGCCGGTACCGCTTGGACCGCTCATTTGTTGCTCCTCCTTGGGATTTCAGTTCGGGAAGACCCGTGAAACCGCCTTTACACGCCATCGGCCAGATACCTCCCCGCGGGAAAAGTGGTTCATTCGGGCCGGGTGGCGATTCATCCGGTTGGAATGAGAAACAGACGACCGGCGCCAATATCCTCAACGCCATGACGAGCGCATCAGGCACCTCCACCCTCACCCAGGACTCCCCTCGATTCACCGGGAAGGAACTGCGCAGGAAGGCTTCGAGGGAAAGCCACGCGGACTGGGAGCCGGCGCCGGGCCGTGACCCCCTGAAGATCCTGCTGGCCCAGGGCGAGAGCCGGGTCCAGGACCTTCTGCCGATCAGGTACGGCCGCATGTCGGCCTCCCCCTTCGCCTTTTACCGGGGCGGCGCCGCGATCATGGCCGCCGACCTGGCCCACACCCCGGCCACCGGGGTCCGGGTCCAGGCCTGCGGTGACGCCCACATCTCGAACTTCGGGGGCTACGCCGCGCCGGACCGCAAGCTCGTCTTCGACCTGAACGACTTCGACGAGACCCTCCCCGCCCCCTGGGAATGGGACGTCAAGCGGATGGCCGCCAGCGCCGCGATTGCCGCCCGGGAGAACGGCGCCAGCAAGAAGGTCGCCCGCAGGATCGTCCTGGCCGGGATGGCCAATTACCGGCGGGTGATGCGTGAACTTGCCGAAAAGAGCTATCTCGATGTCTGGTACGAGCGGCTTGACGTCGAGCGGATGATCGAGTTCCTCGAAGAGGAGAACGGAACCGACTGGGGAGTCAGCCTCCGCCGGGACACCCGGAAGGCCAGCCGGAAGGACAGCAGCCGGGCCCAGCGCAAGCTGACCGAAGGCTCGGCGGAGGGCGAGCCGCGGTTCGCCAGCCGGCCGCCGCTCCTGGTTCCCGCCTCGGAACTCGCCCCCGCCCTGGGCCTGAAGGACATCGACTCGATCTGGGGCTACCTCGAAGACCTGATGAACCAGTACGCCGACACCCTGGACGCCGACCGGAAGTATCTGTTCGAGCATTACGAGTTCGTCGACATGGCTCGGAAGGTGGTCGGCGTCGGTTCGGTCGGAACCCGGGCCTGGGTGCTGCTTTTCCTCTCCCGACGCCGCAAGGATCCGCTGGTGCTGCAGGTCAAGGAGGCCCAGGATTCGGTGCTCGCGCCCTATGCCGGCGCCTCGAAGTACAGGTTGCAGGGCCGCCGCGTGGTCGAGGGCCAGCGCCTGACCCAGGCCGCCAGCGACCTCTTCCTCGGCTGGATCCGGGCCAAGGGCCCGGACGGCACGGAGCGCGACTTCTATGTGCGGCAGCTCTGGGACGGCAAGATGTCGATCGACATCGACAGCCTCGACGAGCTGGGACTGACCGAATATGTCCGGGCCTGCGGCGGCACCCTCGCCCTGGCCCACGCCCGCACCGGTGACCGGGTCGGGATCGCCGATTACCTCGGCAAGAACAACAGTTTCGATCAGGCGATCGCCGAGTTCAGCCTCAGGTACGCCAAGCAGAACAACGAGGATTTCAAGGCCTTCACGGCTGAGATCGAGTCCGGGAAGATCGACGCGACTCCGGGTATCTGATGGCAGAGGACCGGACCCGTGAGGGTGACGTCGTAGTCGTCGGCGGGTACGGGCATGTGGGAATGAACCTTGCCAGGCGGCTGGCGCCCGAATATCCGGGACGGGTGGTCCTGGCCGGTCGCAGCCAGGCCAAAGCCGACCGGGCAGCAGCGGAAATCGGGCACGGAAGTCGCGGACTGTGGCTCGACTCGACGGCCGGCCTTGCCCCGACCGGCGCCGGGACGGTGATCATGTGTCTCGATCAGTTCGACCCTTCATTCGCCGCGGCATGCCTCTCCAGCGGAATGGGCTACCTGGAGATTTCTGCCGATGGCCGCATCCTCGAGATGATCGAGGCCCTCGACCCGACCGCGACCCGCAAAGGCGGGACCGGCCTGGTCGATGTTGGTTTCGCGCCCGGCCTCAGCAACCTGATGGCCCGGCTCCTGGTCGAATCGATCGAAGAGGTGCGGCAACTCGACATCTTCGTCCTGCTCGGGGTCGGTGATGATCACGGCACCGCGGCCATCGAGTGGATCCTCGACAAGTTCGATTCCGAGTTCATCGCCTATGAGGACGGGGCGCCACGATGGTTCAGGGCGCAAAGGGAAACCAGGATGGTTGAGGTGCCCGGCCACCGGTGGCCGTTGATGGGTGTCCGGTTCGACTTTCCCGAGCAGCGAAGCCTGGTCCGGACCCAGGGGGTCCCCACCGCGAGCAGCTGGATGGTCACCATGCCGCCTTCGGTCGCCCGGTCGATGCGCATTGCGGCGTTGGCCGGTGGCGGGGAACTGACCCGGCGGCCCCGGTCACGCAAGGCCCTGCTGGCGATGCTGGAGCGGGGCGGTTCGGGGACGGACGAATGTGGCGTGCTGGTCCAGGCTGCCGACCACAAGGGCAGGGTTTCCGAACTGGCGGTCATCACGAACGACCAGTCCCGCCTGACCGGGATCGCGACCGCCCTGTTTGCCGCCGAAGTGATCGAAGACAGGGTTGCGCCCGGGGTCCATCACTCGGATGAGGTGATTGAACCGCGTGAGCTGCTCAGAAAACTCGGGGCGGAAAACCCGGATATCCGGATCCTCTCGTCCGGTGCGACTACGATCGCTCTGTGAAGTCCCGTCCGTTTCTCGCGATCGCCCTCACCCTGATCGGGCTGCTGTTGCCGGCCTCCCTGCTCCCTTCCGGGGCATCGGCCGACGTTGCCGGCGCTGCCAAGCGGCTCGATTACCTCCGCGACCAGCCCCAGCGGCTGCGCCAGTTCCTGCTCGGCATGCCGAAGGGGACCGACCTCCACACCCATCTTTCCGGTGCCGTCTACGCGGAGGCAATGATCCGCTGGGGCGCCGAGGACGGCAAGTGCGTGGACCCGGTCACCTTCGTCTCGACCTTCCCGCCATGCACCGGCAGTCAGGTGCCGCTGACCGCCGCCCTGACCAATACCCAGCTCTGGGATCAGATCCTCGCCGCCTGGTCGATGCGCGAGTTTCGCCCGGATGCCTTCTCCGGCCACAACCATTTCTTCGCCACCTTCGACCTCTTCGGTTCCGCCTTCAGCGGCCGCCAGGGTGACGGCCTGGCCCAGGTAACCCAGCGGGCCGCCGACCAGAACGAGCAATACGTCGAGCCGCTGATCACACCACAGTTCGGGGCGACTTCGGCGATCGCCAACCAGGTCGGCTACAACCCGGACTTCGCGGCGATGCGCCAGGCGATGCTTGATGCCGGGATCACCAACGCGATCCCGGCCGCCGGACTGACCGCGACCACCGCACTCCAGCGGAGGTCAGACCTGCAGGGCTGCGAAGGAGACGATCCCGACACCGGCTGCGGGGTCCTCGTCCACTTCGATGTTCAGGTGCTGCGCAACCAGTTGCCGGCTGTGGTCTTCGCCCAGCTGCTTTTCGGCATGGAGTTGATGAAGGCCGATCCGAACTGGGCCGGAATGAACATGGTGCAGCCCGAAGACGCCGCCTATTCGACCTCCGACTACAACCTCCACATGCGGATGGTCAAGTACCTGCGGTCGGTCTATCCGGACGAGAACGTGACTCTTCACGCCGGGGAGCTGGTCCCGGGCGTGGTGCCGCCGAATGACCTCCGTTTCCACATTCGCCAGGCGGTCAACATCGCCGGGGCCGACCGGATCGGCCACGGCGCTGACCTGCGTTGGGAGCGCAATCCGGATCAGATCCTCCGCAGCATGAAGAGCAAGGGGACCTGCCTCGAAGCGAACCTGACCTCAAACGAACAGATCCTGCGGCTTTCCGGAAAGCGCCACCCGATCACCGACTACGTGAAGGCCGGGATCAAGGTCACCCTTTCGACCGATGACGAGGGCGTCTCCCGAACCGATCTCACCGCTCAGTACGTGAAGGCGGTACGGCAGCACGGCTTCGGTTACCGGCGGCTGAAGCAGTTCGCGACCGACGGCCTGCGCTGCGCCTTCCTCACCCCGCAGGAAAAGTCAGCCGCTCTGGCCGACCAGAAGCAGCGCTTCCAGAAGTTCGAAGCCCGCTTCCCCTCCAAATAGGCGAATAACGCAACCTGTGGGTCAATTAACCAGGCTATACATGGCTAATTGACCCACAGCTTCGCTAATCAACGATGGCCACCACTCTGGCGGGGGCGGCTGAACCACCGACCAGCTTGAGTGGAAAGCAGGCGACCGTGAATCCGGTGGCCGGCAGCTGGTCGAGATTGGCGAGGCGTTCGATCTGCGAGTAGGGGATGTCGGCCTGATGGGCCTCCCAGAAGATCCCGGCCTCCCCCTTCTCCCTGGCTTCCTCGGCCTGCATCCAGAGCGGGCGGTCCCAGCCCCAGGCGTCGATTCCCATTACCCGGACTCCGCGGTCATAGAGCCAGCGGGTGGCCTCGCCGCTGACCCCGGGGCCGTGGGCCATGTATTCGAGGGTGCCGAGGTACCGGTCGCAACCGGTCCGGACCAGGCAGATGTCCCGCTCTGCGATTTCGTGTCCGGTCCGTTCAAGTTCGGCCTCGATGTCGGCGACCTCGATCACTTCGCCGTCGGCCCGCTCGTGGAAGTCGAGCAGGAAGCCCGGCCGGAAAAACCAGTCGAGCGGCAACTGGTCGATGGTTTCGGCCGGCTTGCCCTGAATGGTCGAGTTGTAATGCCATGGCGCGTCAACGTGGGTAGAGCTGTGGGTGCCGAGCAGGGTGAAGGTGTCAACCGCCCAGCCCTCGCCGTCGCGGAGCAGTTCGGGGCCGATCCCGAACAGCGCCTCGATCTGTTTCGCGCCCTCCTCATGCGGCGTGTAGTCAACGTCCACGCGGACGACCTCGGGGGCACCTTCGGGTCCCGGCTCGATAGGTGCGGATAGATCGATCAGTCGGCTCATGCCTTTCAGCCTAGACTGCCTGCATGACCGCAACTGATGGTGCGAAGGGGACCGTCCTGGTAACCGGAGGCTCTGGCTTCCTCGGTGGCCGGGCAATCATCGATCTGCTTCAGCGGGGCTACGACGTGAGGACCACGGTCCGCAGCAAGTCAAAGGCGCCGCGGATCGAGGAGAACATCTCGAATGAGATCGGCCGACCGGCCGGGATCGAGTTCTTCGAGGCCGACCTTTCCTCCGATGATGGCTGGGCCGAGGCCGTGGCGGGCTGTCGCTACGTGCTCCACATCGCCTCCCCCTTCCCGCCGAACAAGCCGAAAGATCCGCAGGAGCTGATCAAGCCGGCCCGCGAAGGTGCGGTACGGGTGATCACCGCCGCCCTCGACGCCGGGGTCGAGCGCGTAGTCATGACTTCATCGGTCGCCGCGATCAGGGGCGGAGAAAACCCCGAAGACCGTTTCTACAACGAGGATGACTGGACCGATGTGGATGCGGTCGGCGCCTACCCGCAGTCGAAGACCCTGGCCGAGAAGGCCGCCTGGGATCTGGTCGAAGGTCGTGGCGAACGCGACAAGCTAGCGACGATCTGCCCCAGCGCGATCCTCGGTCCGGTCATGCCCGATGACGATTCGTATTCCCTCGAGGGAATCCAGCGGCTTCTCGACGGGATGCCGGCGGTGCCGGAGATCGGCTTCAGCTGGGTCGATGTTCGCGACGTATCCGCCGCCCACATCGCGGCGATGGAGAAGCCCGAAGCCGGTGGCCAGCGATTCATCGCTTCCGGTCCCTTCCTCTGGCTGCTTGAGGTCTCGGCCATCCTGCGCGAGAAGCTGCCAGAGCTGGCGAAGAAGGCCCCGACCCGCAAAGCGCCCAAATTCATGGTCCGGATCATGGCGATCTTCGACCCCGGCGCCCGGCCGCTGATCAATGACATCGGCCAGCGCAACGACTTCGACACGACCAGGGCCAAAGAAGTCCTGGGCGTTGAGGCCCGGCCCCTCGAAGAAACCTTCGTTCAGTGCGCCGAATCCCTCGCCGCCCGTAGTTAGTCGCACGCCGCGGGGGTTGGGTAGGCATCCCCGGGACGCGGGTGGTTACGCCGTGCGGGTTGGGCAGGCATCCCCGGGACGCGGGATGCGGGCAGCCTTCGGCCGCCCTACTCCTGAGTGTCCCGGGGACGCCCACCCAACCCCCACGGCTACGTCAACCCGGTCGTACTTAAGAGGTGCCGCACATCCAGCAGCATCAAGCTGCAAAGCACGCGGCACCTCCGTACAACCCGAAGATCCTGGAATGGCCCGGTGCGGGTATGCCGAAAAAAGACCTTATGGGGAGCGAAGCGACGGTCTTTTTTGGGCATACCCGGGCCGGGCCCCACAGCAGATCCCAACGAAATCTTTTTTTGGACACCCCCGCGCCGGACCCTCAACGCTGAAGCTCCGGGAGTTACCAGTCCCAGGCGTTGACTAACGGTTCCGGGTTGAGGAGTTGGCCGTGGGTTCGGATTTCTATGTGGAGGTGGCAGGGGGTTCCGGCTGCGTTTCCGGTCAGGCCGACTGAGCCGACCCGGCGGCCGGCCCGGACCTTCTGGCCGACGTGAACCGGCGCCGGGCGGATCAGGTGGGCGTACTTGTAGGTACGCCTCTCCTCCTTGCCCTTCAGCACGATGAAGTTGCCGTAGAGCTCGGGGTCGTAGGCCTTCTTGATGATCGTCCCGGCCCGCACCGCGACCAGCGGGGTGCCGCAGGCGGCGGTGATGTCGAAACCCTCGTGGGTGCGGCCGTCAACCCGCGGCGCCCCGAAGCTGCCGATGTAGCCGCGGGTTCCATGCGGGCCATCAACCGGGAATAAATGGGAGTGAATGCGAATCCGCCCCACTCTTCTCAGCGGCCCGCCAATCGGTCCGGCGACGACCAGGTAGCGGCCGGCCGGAGCGAGCCGGCGTCGCTGACTGCGACCGTCCCAGTAAATGTGATGCCAGCGTCTTGCGGCCAGCCTTCCGGTGACGATCCGCCGGACCGTCCTGCCGCTGCCGATCTTCTTCACCCTGATCGAAACCCGCAGCGGTCGCTTCGCCTTGAACCGGAGGTGGATTCTGATCGGGTCGACCGAGTAGGGGATCGCGTCTTTCGGAGTCACGCCCCGGGCCAGCAGGCGAAAGCCGGTATCCGGTGCCGCGTGAACCGGTCCTGCAAAGACCAGAGCCGCCGCCAGGATGGCGACGGCTCCGGTGAAACTCTTGAGGCTCCTTCTCAGGATGACCTCTTAGCGGTGCTCGATGACCCGGTCGATCAGGCCGTAGTTGGTGGCCTCTTCGGCGCTCATGAAGTAGTCGCGCTCGGTGTCGTGGGTGATCTTCTCGAGGTCCTGGCCGGTGTGCTTGGCGAGGATCTTGTCGAGGCGGCTGCGGGTGTCGATGATCTCGTTGGCGTGAATCTCGATGTCGGTCGCCTGGCCCTGGAAGCCGGATGAGACCTGGTGAATCAGGATCTTCGAGTTCGGCAGCGACATTCGCTTGCCCGCGGCGCCACCGGCCAGCAGCAGGGCGCCCATGCTCATCGCGATGCCGACGCAGATGGTCTGGACATCGGGCTTGATGAACTGCATCGTGTCGTAGATCGCAAGGCCGGCGTAAACCGAGCCGCCGGGCGAGTTGATGTAGAGGCTGATGTCCTTCTCGGGATCCTCCGCATCGAGGTGAAGCAGCTGGGCCACCACCAGGTTGGCGATGTCCTCGTTCACGCCAGTGCCGAGGAAGATGATGCGCTCGTTGAGGAGCCGGGAATAGATGTCGAATGAACGCTCTCCGCGAGAGGTCTGCTCGACGACCATGGGGACAAGTGGACTCATGCGGGCAATCCTATAGAGGCCGGTGGCCGGGCCGGAGTCGGGAGGCGCCGCCGCTCCGACTAGCCTTGTCCTGTGGATCTGGCTCAGGCGAACCCCTCAACCCGGGATCGAGGCTCCCTCCTCGCTGGCGTGGTGCTGGTCATCGCCGCGATCGCAATCCAGGCCTATTTCCTCGCCAACAGCAGCCGGGAAGATGCCGCGGGAGTCGAAGGCAACGCTCCGAGTCTTTTCAACCCCCAGGACTTCAACGCGATGGTGGACGACCTGGAAGAGCGCACCGGCAGCGCTACAGCCTTCACGGCCTCCCTTTTTCCCGAGTACGCGGTCCTCGGAATTCCGGTTGATTCCTCCGGCCGTTACGACTCACTCGTCTGGCGGGGAGAATTCTCCGAGTCCAGCAAAGGCACGACCGACACCAAACGATTCGACCTGAGAAAGGTGAATCCCAATGCCCTTCAGCCGCTTATCGATGACGCGGCCAAGGGTCTCGACCTGATCGACTCACGCTCGATCAGCATCGCCGGGGCGAATTCCGGTTATCCGTTTCCCCGGATCATCGCCAGCGTCAGCAACGAATACGGCGAGAGCTCGACCGTGGTCGCGAAGCTGAACGGAAAGATCATCCAGCGCAGCCAGTAACGACCTGGCCGCGCCGGATGGGAGTGCCTATTTCTCTTCGGTATCAGTCGACTCGTCGGCCGACCCGGCCTCGGCAACATCGTCGCCGTGATCGTGATCGTGATCGTGGTCATGATCGTGGTCGTGATCGTGATCGTCGTCCTCGCCGAGGCCCCAGAGCTTCTTGGCCGCTTCCTCGGCTGAAATCTCGGTCGCCTTGGCGGAATCGGCGATCACGTCCATGGCCTTGCGGACCTTGATGTCGGCGATGACCATTTCGTGGCGGCCGTCGCGCTTGAGACGTTCGAGCAGCTTGGCGCCGGTCGTGCGCTCATGCGAGGCGGCATGTTCCAGCTCCTCGGCCATCTCCTCGTCGGTGACTTCGATGCCCTCGGCGTCGGCGACGGCGACCAGCACGGACTCGCGCCGGATCTCCTGATCGGCGTCATCAAGTGACTCGTCGATGATCTCGTCGCGGGTCTTGCCCTGCATCTGAAGGTAGGTGTCGGGATTCATGCCCTGCTGGGCCATCTGCCGCTCGACCCGGTCCCAGCGTTCCTCGCCGCGGGCCCGGAGGATGTCCTCGGGGATGCCGACCTTGGCGTTCTTGACCGCCGCGTCAACCGCAGCGACCCGGAAGTCCTGCTCGATCCGCTGCTCGGCTGATTCACCGAGCTTCTCGGCGATGTCGGCGCGGAGCTCATCGATCGTGTCGAATTCGGAAGCCTCAGAGGCGAAATCGTCGTCGGCCTCGGGCATCTGCTTGACCCGGACCTCCTTGACGGTCACCGCGAAGTCGGCGTTCTGGCCGGCCAGTTCAGCCGCGCCGTAGTCCTCGGGGAAGTTCACGTTGACCGCGACCTCTTCACCGGCCTTGGCGCCGATGATCTGTTCCTCGAAGTCATCGATCAGTTGGCCGGAGCCGATCTCGATCGTGTGGTCGTTGGCGGAACCACCCTCGAATTCGACCCCGTCGAGCGAGCCGACGAAATCGACCAGCACGTGGTCGCCTTCCTCGGCGGCTCGGTCGACCACATCGAGGCTGGCCATGCCTTCACGCATCCGGTCGATCTCGCGGTCAATTACCTCGTCCGGAACGTCGGTGCCGGCCTTTTCGACCTCGAGGCCCTTGTACTCGCCGAGCTCGGCGGTCGGGCGAACGCCGACTTCGTACTTGAACTCGACCGTTTCGCCTTCAGCGGTCGGGGCCTTGGTGATTTCGACATCGGGCGAGCCGATCGGCACAACCCCGGAGGCGTAAACACTCTTCTGGTACCACTCGGGCAGGCCTTCCTGGATCGCCTCCTGGAAGACGGTGTCGTAGCCGAGGCGCTGGATTGCCAGCGAGGGCGGCGCCTTGCCCTTGCGGAAACCGGGCATGCGCATCTCGCGGGCCAGCGCCCGGGCGGCCCGTTGGACCTGGACGGACACTTCGTCGGCCGGAACTTCGACCTCGACTCGTGCCCTCGAATCTTCTAGTTCAGTAACAGTGGTCTTCAAGGTCGAATGAGGGTATCGGGGACCGGCTTTCCGCCGCTTCCAGAGCCGTCCGGGACTAGGGGTGGATCTTCTCGCCGCGGCTGATCATTCCGCAGAATTTTTCGATCAACCGGGTCTTGGTGTCTGCCCGCTTCGCGGTCTGGATCCGGTGGAGCATCGCGTAGCGCTCCTGGGATGGAAGGTTGGAGAACTTCTCGGTGAGTTCGGCCGCCTTGAGGGCTTGCTCGAACTCCTCCGGAACCGTGGAGGTGCTCGGGCTGTCGTAGGCCTCCTCCCACCTGCCGTCCTCCTTGGCCCTTTCGACCTCGGCCAGACCGGCCGGCCGCATCCTTCCGTCGGCGATCAGGACCTCCACCTTCTCGCGGTTGATCTTTGACCACTTGCTGCGCTTGCGCCTCGGGGTGAGCCGCTGCCGGTAACGGTCTTCGTCGATCCGGCGGCTCTGGCTATCGATCCAGCCGAAGCAGAGCACGGTGTCGACGATCTCCGCCCAGGCGATCGATTTCACCCCGGTGTGCTTCTTGTAAATCTCGACCCAGACCTCATCATGGGTCTCGCCGTTTTCCTCCAGCCAAACTTCCAGCTGCTCGCCGTCCTCGAAATGGATCAGCAGAATGTCCTCGCTCACTGCTTCTCCCTGGCGGCCCGGCGGTGGGCCTTGAGGGCCTTGGCGAAGTCGAGGATGAAGCCGACCAGGCGGCCTGGTGGGCCGGTTACCAGCCAGGCCCGAAACGGAGCTCGTTTGAGGCTCCGGCCGGTTCGTTTCGGGTCACTCATTGGCGTAGTCCAGCAGGGATAGGTCGACCAGCCATTCCACGGGGGCGTGGTCATCGGTCCAGATGTCTCGCCCGGCCAGGGGTTCTCGGATCCGGAGCGCCGTGTCGGTGGCGAGGTTGTCGAGAGCCGACGGGATCGGTGAGCCCTTGCCTTTGGTCGCGAGCAGGATGTTGCCAGGTGAGATCGGACCAGCCGAACCGACCAGCATCGTGTTCGTGTCGGTGACCGGATCGCGCAGGACATTCGGCAGGGCTTCCTCCAGAGTGGCCGTGAGGTTCTTCTCGAGGGCGTCGCTGTTCTCCGGATGGCCGACGTTGATCAGCACCACCCCGCCCGGCCTCAGCCGGTCCCGGACCAGTTCGAAGAATTCCTTCGTCGCCATGTAGAAGGGAATGTAGGGCTGGTGGTAGGCATCGACCATGATCACGTCATAGACCGGGTCAGCCGCCTCGAGCCACGGTCGGGCATCCTCGGTGTGAACCTCCATGTTCGGATTGTCGAGACCGAAGTACTTCCGCCCCACTTCGGTCACCTTGCCGTCGATCTCGACCGCGTCGATCTTCGTCCCGGGATAGAAGTGACCGTAGGCCCGGGCGACCGTGCCGGCGGCGTTGCCGAGGATGGCGATCCGCCGTGGCCATGGCTTTAACGGCTTCGGGTGAGCCGGCAGAGTCGCCCACGTTGCTTGCCGGGCGCCGGTCACCCCCGGCGGCGCCACGAAGGGCAGGACCAGGTGCTCGTCCCAGTAGTTGCCGACCAGGTACTCGCCCGGCCGGTAGATCGAGTGGATCGCCTGCCCCTCGTTCAGCTCCAGCCGCCGCTCGCCGTCATCGGTTTCGACCACCCGAATGTACTGATGGGGTGTCTCCGCTTCGAAGATGACCTCCCCGTCGCTGGAGGCCTTGATCGTTCCGACCGGGACCAGTGCGGCGCAGGCGACCGCGGCCGGAATCAGCGCCGGCCAGAGCTTCCTCAACCCGATCGATGCGACGATCGCGACCAGCAGCGCGAAGACGATGAAAGTCCGCTGGGTGCCGATCAGGGGGATGGTGACCATCGCCGAAACCAGGGTGCCGACCAGCGAGCCGGCGGTCGAAAGCGCGTAGAGCCGGCCCGCCAGCTGGCCGGCATGCTCGACGTCCGAGTTGTCCATAGCGATCCGGAGCGCCCAGGGCGAGACCGCACCGAAGATCATCACCGGAATTGCCAACAGGACCAGAACGCCGGCCAGTGACCCGGCGAAGACGCCGACCGAGAGTTCGTCAAAAGCATCGACCGAGGCGCCGAGAAACGGCCGGGCGAAGAACGGGATCAGGGTTACGAGAATCGCCCCGCAGAGCACCGTCCCGCAAAGCGACCTGAGATCCGGGTGACGGTCGGCCAGCCTGCCCCCGATCCAGTAGCCGATCGAAAGTGCGACCAGGACGATCGCGATCGTGTTCGCCCAGACGATGGTCGAATCACCGAAGTAGGGCGCGAGCAGCCGGGCTCCGGCGATCTCGGCACCCATCGTGCAGGCGCCGGTGGTGAAGACGAGCAGGCCGAGGAACCGGCCGGAAGTCCCCGGCGGCGGGCTAGCGGCCATCGGCATTCGGACCCGGGTCCCCGACCAGCATCGCCTCTTCGCCTGCCGCCGCGCCGTTCCCGCCGGCCCGGATCCGCTTCTCGAGCAGGTCTCCGTGGCCGGCTTTCACCGCCCTTTCGATCCGCTCCTCGTCGATGTCCACACCGCGGTCGAAGGCGAGGTCGATCAGCTCCTGCTTCTGCATCGATTGCTTCGCCGCCTCGAAGAAGGTCCAGGCGAGGACCCCTAGGATGAGGAAGGTCCCTTCGACCATCATGATCACGCCGGCCGTGCTCTGGTCCTGGACCGCGGTGAGGCCCCATTTGGCCTGACCGGCGGCGTAGTTGTGGTAGAGCGTGACCTGGGTCCACATCAGCACGTTGCCGAGGATCGCCGCGGTGAACCTGACGATGATCACGTAGACGACCTTCCAGCCGGGGCCGAACCACTTCGGGGTCGGCAGGGGTCCGAAGACGGGCATCCACATCAGGCATCCGAAGAGCAGGAACGAGGCATGTTCGACGCCGTGGAGCGCTGCCCCGCCGTAGGCCCCGTCATACATCGCCGGGATGTGCCAGAAGAACATGTTGATCGCCCAGAGCGGAAAGGCGACCACCGGACTGGTCAGGACCTGCAGCCGGTTGAAGAAGGGGATCGCAAGCACCGGCTGGAGCAGGGAACGGGTCAGGCCGAGCACGATGAAGAGGCTGGCGATGTCACCGATCAGCAGGTGCTCGACCATGTGGGCGATGACCAGTTCCTCGGCCAGGTAGCCCCAGGGGTTGAACAGCATCGAGGCGGCGAGGAAGAGCCCGAAGCCGAAGGAGATCTGGCGCCAGAGCGGGACCGGACGCCCGTCCCAGGAAAGGGTCATCGCCCGGTGCCAGTAAATGACCACCGCGATCGTGAACGGGATCAGCTCCAGCATTGCCACGACCGTCGGGCTGATCCCGGCAAGGGGAGGTGTCGGCAACAGATTCACGGCCTTTCAGCGTACCGGCGCTGGTAATTTCACCACGATGACTCCCGGTGCCGGCCACGGTCACTTTCCGAGAATTGGAAGCTACGGCTTTCTCTCCGATTGCCACACCTGCGCCCTCGTGGCCCCGGACGGCTCGGTCGAATGGTTCTGCGCCCCGCGTTTTGACTCGCCCAGCCTCTTCGGATCGATCCTCGACCGGTCCGCCGGCCATTTCCGGTTCGGACCGTGGGACGAAAATGCTCCGCTCAGCCGGCGCTACGAGCCGGGCACCCTGGTCATGGAGACCACCTGGTGCACCGAGACCGGCTGGGTCGTGGTCCGCGACGCCCTCTCGATCTCGTCCTGGGCCGAGCAGGGCGGTCCACGGGAGCTGATGACCGGCCACGAGACCGACCGCTGCCTGGTTCGGCTGGTCAAGTGCATCGACGGTGAAGTCGACATGGAGATGGTCTGCCGACCGCGGTTCAACTACGGCACCGAGGCTGCCGTCTTCTCCGACCAGGGACTTGGTCAGGCGATCGCCGAAGGTGCCGGGGAGCGGCTTGCGATCGCCACCGACCTCAACCTGACCCTGGAGCAGGGCCAGGCGACCGGACGGCTGAAGATGAAGCATGGCGACAGCGCCTTCGTCTGCCTCAGCTGGGGCGAGGGCATCGGCCCCCATCCGCGCAGCTACCCGGAAGCCACGGAAAGGATCGAGTCCTCACGCGACCTCTGGCGGGACTGGCTTGCCCAGGGCACCTTTCCCGACCATCCCTGGCGGATCCATCTCCAGCGTTCTGCCCTGGTTCTGAAGGGACTCACCTACACCCCGTCCGGCGCGATGCTGGCGGCGGCCACCACTTCACTGCCGGAAACCCCCGGCGGCGAACGGAACTGGGACTATCGCTACTCCTGGATCCGTGATTCCACCTTCGCGCTCTGGTCGATGCACTCGCTGGGATTCGAGCAGGAAGCCCGGGACTTCATGCGATTCGTGCGCGACCGGGCGATGGAGTCCGGAGGCGACCTGCAGATCATGTACGGGATCGGCGGCGAGCACGACCTGACCGAGCACACGCTCGACCATCTGTCCGGATACGGCGGTGCGAAGCCGGTCCGGACCGGAAATGGCGCCTTCGACCAGCGTCAGAACGATGTCTGGGGCGCCCTGCTCGATTCGATCTACGTTCATCGCAAGGCGCTCGGGCCCGGAGCGATCAATGACGAGACCCGGGACCTGGTCAGGCGGCTGGTCGAGAACGCGCTCGAAGCCTGGCCAAAACCGGATCAGGGCATCTGGGAAGCCCGCGGCGAACCCAGGCATTACGTCTCGTCGAAGCTGATGATCTGGGTGGCGGTGGAGCGGGCCTCGCGCCTTGCCGCCGAGTTCGGGGTCAAGGAGAACGCCGACCGGCTGCGCGCGAAGGCGGCCGAAATCAAGGAAGAGATCATCGAAAAGGGCTGCAGGGACGGCGTCTTCCGCCAGCATTACGAGACCGACGCGCTCGACGCCTCGGTCCTGCTGATGCCCCTGGTCCGCTTCCTGCCCCCGGATGACCCGCGGATCCGCGACACGGTCCTGGCGATCCGGGACGGGCTCGACGATCGGGGCCTGATCCTCCGCTACATCACAGATGAAACCGACGACGGACTGCACGGCGAAGAAGGAACCTTCCTGATCTGCTCCTTCTGGATGGTTGCCGCGCTCTCCGAGATCGGCGAGAAGTCCGCCGCGAAGAAGCTCTGCGAACGGTTGTTGGCCGCCTCTGGCGATCTCGACCTCTACGCCGAGGAACTGGAGGCTTCCAGCAACCGCCACCTCGGAAACTTTCCCCAGGCTTTCACGCATCTGGCCCTGATCAACGCCGTGTCCCACGTGATCGCCGACGAACGGCGCGTCGATTCGGCTCCCGGTACCCCGACCGCCGTCTTCACCGAGATCCGGGAGATGGACTGATCGACTTGGACCCGGGAAGCGTCGATCCGGCTGACGCCGAGCTGATCCGCTCGAACGTCGCCCGGGTCCGCGAGAGGATGGCGGCAGCCTGCGAGCGGGCCGGGCGCGAGCCGGATTCGGTGCGCCTGCTGCTGGCCACGAAGACGGTCGAGCCGGCGCGGATCCGCGTGGCGATCGAAGCCGGTGAGACCCTGGTCGCCGAGAACCGGGTCCAGGAGGTCCGGCCCAAGTTCGAAGCACTTGAAGACCTTCGGTACGAGCGCCACTTCATCGGCCACCTCCAGTCCAACAAGATCAACGCGCTGGTCCCTTACATCAGCTGCCTGGAGACCCTGGACCGGCTCTCGCTGGCCCGCAAACTCGAGAACCGGCTCGCGCGGGAAGGCGAAACCCTGGAGGTGCTGATCCAGGTCAACACCTCGGGCGAGCCGACCAAGGCCGGGCTGGATCCGGATGAGGTCGAACCGTTCATTCGTACGATCGCCGGACTCGACGCGCTGAAGGTCCGCGGTTTGATGACGATCGGCCTCAATGCGGAGCCGGAGGTGGCCCGCCCTTCGCTTGCCAGCCTGCGGGAGATCGCCGGACGGATCCGCGAAGAGAACATCGAAGGCGTGGCGATGGAAGAACTCTCGATGGGCATGACCGGCGACCTCGAAGTGGCGATCGAGGAGGGCTCGACCATCGTCCGGGTGGGCAGCGCAATCTTCGGCTCCCGCCCCCCGCTTCAATCACCCTGAGGCTCAGCGACCGACGAATGCGAAGGGCCCCGGCTTCCCGGGGCCCTTCGGTCAAAATCGGCTGTGCCTGATCGGCCGGGCGCTACCCGGCGAGTCAGACCCTTGAGCCACTGCTTCCTCTTCCTGTGACCGCGGGCCAGATCAACAGAACCAGCCCGATCACGATGCAGATGATGCCCAGCGCCCAGTTGACCAGCAGGGCCAGGACAATTCCGATGACTATGAGCAACAGTGCTAGTGGCATGCCTGTGAGGTACCCGGAACGGCGCCCGGCAAACCCGCGGGCCACTCGAATACGGGCTACCCGAGGTCCAGTTCGAAGAGCAGGTGCGGCAGGCCGACGTGCTCGATCTCGGCGACGTACTGGAGCCCGGCCTTCTCCATAACTCGTCGCGAGGCAAGGTTGTCCGGCAGGGCCAGGGAGACGACCCTGTGGAGGCCGGCTTCGCGAGCCGTTTCGATTGCCGCCAGGGCCATCTCCGTTGCGTAGCCGCGGTTCTGCAGCGCGGGACTCACCGCCCAGGGCAGCTCGACCTGACGCTCGCCGGCCACGGTCGCCCAGGCCAGTCCGCCACGACCGACGAAGGCGCCTCCCTCCCGTTCCCGCACCGCCCACGGCCCGTAGCCGTGCCTGTCCCAGTGAGCCCGGTCCCGGCGGGCCATGCGCTCGAAATCGGCCGCCGAGAACGGAGGCATCGGGGGCGGCCTGAGCCATCGCTGGACCGCCGGCTCGGCGAAGACACCTTCGTAATCCCCGGCGGTGGCTGCTCCCGGCCGCAGGCAGAGCAGGTTCTCGGTTACCGCTTCGCTGGCCCCGACCAAACCAGCCTCAGCCGGCGCCGGCGAGGAGCAGCTTCGACTGCTTGCGGACCTTGCCCTGGACGATCGGACTCCAGCCCAGCAACGTTCCGGGCACACCGAGTGCCATCCGGGTCCACTTCCAGAAGTCGAAGCTGTCCCGATGGTCGATGATCAGGCCATCCTCGAACCGGAAGGCGGCGTCGATCTCGTTGTGGACCACCCTTCCGGTCTGGCTGAAGGTGTAGACGGCCGACCAGTGTCCGGAACCCTGGTCACCTTCTGCCTGGTGCTCGCCGAGCGTGATCTCCAGGTCATCCGAGCGGCCCAGCAGCATCCGCCACATCTTCATCACTTCGGGCCCGTTCAGATCCTCAAAGACGGGGTCGTGAAAGTGGACTCGCTCGTGATAGCAGCCGGCCATCGTGTCCGCGTCACCAGCGGCGAAGGCTTCATAGAAGCGGACGATCACCTCGTCGTTCTGGCTCATGCGCCGATCCTATCCAGCCCGGGAGGTGCCGCGGTCAGGATTCGGACTCGATCTGCTGTGCCGCGTCCCGGACCTCGCCGATCAGCTCTTCGAGCACGTCCTCGAGGGCGACCACACCGACCGTCTTGCCGCGGCCACGGGCGCCCCGCACCACGACCCGGGCGAGGTGCGCGCCGGAGCTCTGCATCACTTCGAGCACTTCGCGCAGCTGATCGGTGAGCCGCACGGTCGGCAGGGGGCGAACCCAGGATTCCGCGATCGGCCGGTTGCGGTGCTTCTCCTTGACCTCAAGGGCATCCTTGAGGTGGAGGTAACCGATCATCTCGTCGTCGCGGGTGACCGGGAAGCGGGAGAAGCCGGTCCGGCCGGCCGCTTCCTCGACCTCGGCCGGAGTGACGGTGATCGGCAGGGTCACCATGGTTTCGATCGGGAGCAGAACCACGCTGGCATCCCGTTCTTCAAAGGTCAGGGCCCCGGTCAGCAGCCGGGTTTCGTCGGCGTCGAGCATTCCTTCACGCCGCGACTCCTCGACCAGCCCGGCAACTTCATCCCGGGTGAAGGCGCTGGTCACCTCATCGGAAGGAGTCACGCCCAGCAGCCGCAGGACCCCGTTCGCGGTCTTGTTGAGCACCCAGATGATCGGATGAAGCACCTTGACCACCGCGGCGATCGGCGGGCCGAGCGCCAGCGCGGAACGGTCCGGACCGGCCAGGGCGATGTTCTTCGGGACCATCTCGCCGAGCACCACGTGGAAGCCGCCGACCAGGAACAAGGCGACCACCAGGGCCGCCGGATGGACCAGTGACCCGGGGATGCCCAGGTCCTCGAAGGGGTGCTCGAGCGCGTGCGCGATCGCCGGCTCGGCCAGGGCGCCCAGCCCGAGCGTGCAGAGGGTGATGCCGAGCTGGGCACCGGCCATCATCAGGGCTACCCGTTCCATCGCGTGAAGGGTGATCCGCGCCGCCCAGCCACCTTCGTCGGCGCGGAGCTCGATCACCGACCGGCGGGCGGAGATCAGCGCGAACTCGGCCCCGACGAAGAAGGCATTGCCGGCCAGCAGCAAGAGAGAAATCATCAGGGCCAGCGGGGTGCTCACTTCTCGCCCTCCCCATCCTCTTCAGGCTGAGGCTTCGAGACCACGAGCCGCACACGGTCGACCCTGAGCCCGTCCATCCGCAGCACGTAGAGGTCCGCCAGAAGCGGCTCCTTCTCCTCGTTGGTCGCTTCGACCCTGACCGAGTCGCCGCGGCCGGGCACCCGGCCGAGTTCGAAGCCGATCAGCCCGGCGACGGTTTCGTAGTCCTCGTCTTCCGGGAGCCTCACCCCGATCTGGTCTTCGACCTCGTCCGGCCGCATCAGCCCGGAAACCGCCCAGATTCCCTGCGCGATTTCACGCACCGGATCCTCGTCCCGGTCATGCTCGTCACGAACCTCGCCGACGATCTCCTCGATCAGGTCTTCGAGCGTGACGATGCCGTCAAAGCTGCCGAACTCGTCGACCACGATCGCGACCTGCAGGCCGACCTTGCGCAGTTCGGCCAGCAGCGGATCAAGCTCGATGGTCGAGGGGACCAGGACCGGATCGGCCATCACGTCGCGGATCGGCACATCGTCGCGGTCTTCATGGGGGACCGCGACCGCGTGCTTGACATGGACGATTCCCTCGACGATCTCGGATCCTTCGCTGATCACCGGGAAACGCGAAAAGCCACCGGCCCGGGCCGCCTCGATTACCGCGATCACCGGTTGATCGGGAGCCAGGGTCTTGACCTTGACCCGCGGAGTCATCACGTCGTCTGCCCTGAGCTCGCCGAACTCGAGTGACTTCTCGAGCAACTCGGCGGTCGGCTCCTCCAGCGTCCCCTTTTCAGCCGAGCGGCGGACCAGCGAGGTCAGCTCCTCCGGTGACCGGGCCGAGGCCAGTTCTTCCTGGGGCTCGATCCCAACCCGGCGGAGGATCCAGTTGGCGATGCCGTTGGTCACCCTGACCAGCGGGTGGATGATCCGCGTGAATCCGCGCTGGAAACCCTGGACCGCCTTGGCCGTCCCCATCGCGTTGGCGATCGCGAGGTTCTTGGGCACCAGCTCGCCGAAGATCATGGTGACGGCGTTGGCGAGGATGAAGGCGACCGTCAAAGCGACACCGTCAACGGCGCCGGCAGAAACCCCGAGCGACTCCAGCGGGGCGTCGATCAGCGAAGCGACCGAGGGCTGGGCGAGGTAACCGATGAGCAGGTTGGTGACCGTGATCCCGACCTGGGCGGCCGAAAGCTGGGTTGAAAGGGTCCGCAGCCCCTGCCGGACTCCGCGGGCCCGGCGGTCACCTTCATCGGCCTCGCGGTCAACCCGGGACCGGTCCACGGTGACGAAGGAGAATTCGGCAGCGACGAAGGCTCCGCAGGCCACGACGAGGGCAACGGAAACGAGTACGAGCAGCAGCTCGATCATCGAGGCAGCGCTCCCGGCACCCGGCTCAGGAAGCGCCTGGGACTAGAACCGGGGTCGTCGTCCATCCAGGTTTCCGCGAGACTTCATCCGGTTCGAAGATTACCCCTCACGGGCAGATGCATCGGTCCGATACCCGCTCCGATCCCGCTGATCGCGGGTTTACTACCCCAGATACCCTTTGTCAGTGGCATCCCTCCTCAGACGCCTGCTTTTTGCCGTGCTCGCGGCCACATTCCTGATCTCGTCGGGGGCGTCGGCGGCTGCGCCGGAACCGGTGGTTGACGGCAACCAGATCGTCGATTCGGCGACCGGGGATCAGTTCGTCCCGCACGGGGTCAATTTTCCCGGCTACGAGTACGCCTGCAAGCAGGGCTGGAACTACGGGGAGGAAGGCACCCGCCCGGCCGAGATCGCGTCGACCGTGGCCGGGATCGCATCTTGGAACATCAACACCGTCCGGCTCCCGCTGAACCAGGACTGCTGGCTCGGCGATGACGGGCTGCCCGCCGGGCCGGGCCGCACCGTGGCCGGATACCGCCAGTCGGTCGAGGATTTCGTCAACGCCCTCAACGCGGCCGGCATCGTCGCGATCGTCGACATCCACTGGTCCGGGCCGGACGGCGTCGTGGCCGACGGCCTGCGCCCGATGCCCGACAACCGCTCGCCCGCCTTCTGGAGTTCGGTCGCAACGACTTTCAAGGACAACCCGTCGGTCATCTTCGACCTCTTCAACGAGCCCCATTCGCGCTGGAACGCCGATGACACCAAGGTCTTCGGCCTGAGCTGGGACTGCTGGGCGAACGGCGGCTGCATGGCTCCGGCCGAGCGCGACCTGGCCAAGGTCAGCGGGCTTTCCTGGTACCGCACGGTCGGCATGAAGAAGCTGACCGAGGTGGTCAGGGCGACCGGAGCGACCCAGCCGATCCTGCTTTCCGGGACCGATTACGCGAATGACCTGCGTGGCTGGCTGGCCAACGCGCCGGAAGATGATCAGCTGATCGCCGGTTTCCACAACTATCTCGAGCAGCGCTGCCGGACCGAGACCTGCTGGGACCGCGAAGTTGCTCCCGTCGCCGAGCACGTTCCGGTCCTGGCCGCCGAGTTCGGTCAGAACGATTGCGGACCGCCCGGCCACATGAACCGCTTCATGGACTGGGCAGACGACCACCTGATCGGATACCTGGCCTGGGCCTGGTGGTCGCTTCCCGACGAGGGTTGCCACAACTTCGCCCTGGTCTCCAACCTGGACGGCACCCCGCTCGCCCCGGCGGGGACTGCGCTGAACAGCCATCTCGCCAGCCTTCCACGGGTGCTGCCGCAACCGGTCAAGCGGGTCTCCCCCGGGCTGGTGATCAAGCGGGCGCAGTGGAAGCGACCCACCCTGCGGCTCCGGGTCGCGATCAAGCCGAATGCCTCGGCGGCGATCACGGTGCAAATCCGGCTGGCCCGCGATTCGCACGCACGCCGCGCGCCCCGCACGAACCGGCGATTGATCACCAAAAAGCTGAGGACCGGGTTCGGCTTCGTCGACCTTCACACCGCGATTCCGACCGGGCTCAAACCGGTCCTGGTCACCGTTTCCTACCCCGGTGACAAGCGGCTGCTGCCAAAGACGGTGAAGCGCAAACCCGGTTCTGTGTCCAAGCTCACCCGTTAGAAAGCCGAAAAGCGGGAAAATAGGGACATGACGGTACGCCAGACGATCGAGATCCACGGCCAGCCGGTCACCTACCACAAGATGGGCGAAGGCCCGCCGGTCCTGCTGGTCCACGGAATCACCTCCAGTTCGCGAACCTGGAAATCGGTGATGCCGCGGCTGGCCGAGACGCACACGGTGATCGCGCCGGACCTGCTCGGGCACGGCCGCTCGGCCAAGCCCCAGGGTGACTACTCGCTCGGCGCCTACGCCAGCGGGATGCGTGACCTGCTGGTCGCGCTTGATGTGGAGAAGGTCAACGTGGTCGGCCATTCACTCGGCGGCGGCGTCGCCATGCAGTTCGCCTACCAGTTCCCCGATCGCATATCGCGGCTGGTCCTGGTTGACACCGGCGGGATCGGCCGGGAGGTCAATCCGGCCCTCAGGGCCGCCGCCCTGCCCGGAGCCGAGTTCGTCCTGCCACTGCTCTTCACGCCCACCCTGCACGATGCCGGGCTCAAGGTGAGGAACTTCTTCGCCGGGTTCGGCATTCACGGGAACGCCGACGTCGAGGGCGTGGCCGAGGGGTTTGCTTCGCTCACCGAGGCAGATGCGCGACGGGCCTTCATCAACACGGTGCGTTCGGTGATCGACCCGACCGGCCAGCGGGTCTCCGCCGCCGACCGGCTCTACCTGACCGCCGAGATCCCTTCGCTGATCGTCTGGGGTGACCGGGACCGGATCATCCCGGTGGCCCACGCCGACCTCGCCCATGAGCTGATGCCCGGCAGCCGGCTCGAGATCTTCCCGGGAGCCGGCCACTTCCCCTTCAACGATGACCCCGACCGGTTCATCCGGATCTTCGAGGAGTTCATCGCCACGACCGAGGAAGCGAACCTCGACCAGGACCACATCCGGCGCATGCTGCTGCGCCGACAGGAAGAAGACCGGGCCGCCGCGGCCTGACCGGGCGGCGTCACTCCCTTCGGTGATCTGGCCGTTCTTCGGCATACTCGACACCCATGAGTGAAGATCTGCCGGTCGACGAGGTGATCGGCGCCCTGGAGGAATACCAGCGGCGCACGATCGATCTGTATCGAGAGCACGCCGATGATCCGGAAGCATGCGTCAAGGGCCTGGTCCGCCTTCATCTGGGCTGGACCGAGGAAGACCCGGAGCGGGCGAAGATGGTCTCGCGGTACCGGGGGGAGGTCATGGCCGGCCCCGGCAGGGAGCGGCTGAGCGCTTCGAACGCCGCCTATTTCGCGCAATCGAAAGAGTGGATGGAAACCTCCCGCAACTCGGGCGCGATGCCTTCCGTTTCATTCAACGTCCTTCACGCCCTGGTCTTCGCCCCAACCCAGGAACTCTGCAAGCACTGGCTCGGAGGGCGCCTGAAGAAACAGCCGACCGAATACGCGGATGCGATGGGTGATGCGGCCTGGGCCGGGATCCTCGCCGCCGGAGCCGCCCTGCAGACCGGTCAAACCACCGCGGAAAAGAGGCCGGGATGACCAACGCGCTGGCAGTAGACGCCTGGATGCAGCACCCGACCCCGGGCTTTCTTTCGCACCGGGCCTTCGAATCACTGATGCGCTGGACCGGCCAGGAGCCGCCGACCGAAGAGATACCGATCGAGGCGACCGTGGCCGCGATGGATGAGGCCGGCGTCGGCACCGGGATGCTGAGCGCCTGGCACGCGCCATCCGGGCCGATGATCGGTAACGACCAGGTCGCTGAATGGTGCGCGGCCCATCCCGACCGGTTCGCCGGGCTCGCCTCGGTTGACCTGGCCCGACCGATGGAGGCCGTGCGCGAACTGCGGCGCCGGGTCGAGGAAGATGGCTTCAGGGGCCTGCGACAGCTGCCCTGGCTCTGGGAGACGCCCCCGACCGACCGCCGCTTCTATCCGCTCTTCGCCACCTGCGTCGAACTAGGTATTCCCTTCTGCACCCAGGTCGGCCACACCGGGCCGCTCATGCCCTCCGAAGTCGGCCGGCCGATTCCCTACATCGACCAGGTCGCGATCGACTTCCCCGAACTGGTCATCGTCGGTGGCCACATCGGCTACCCGTGGACCGAGGAGATGGTCGCCGTCTGCCGCAAGCACGAAAACGTCTACATCGACACCTCCGCCTACACGCCGAAGCGCTACCCCCGGGAGCTGATCGACTACATGAAGACGAAGTCCGGCCGCCGGAAGGTTCTCTGGGGATCGAACTTCCCGATGATCGGACCGGCCGCGGCGCTGGAAGGAATCGGCGAACTCGGCCTCGACGATGAGACCAACGGGCTCTTCCTCGGTGGCAACGCCCGCCGCGTCTTCGGCCTGCCGGGCTGACCTCGCGCCGGGCCGGCGAGACCGCTCAGACTTCGACCGGCGTCAGTTCGGGCCGCTTGGCCAGGCGGCCATCGCCGGAGGACTTGCCGACCATGCGGCGGTAGATCCAGGGCGCGAGGAAGGCGCCGGCCCAGCGCGCCTCGGCCATCACGCGCTCATGCAGCCCGTGCAGCTGGCGCGGGGTTATCTCGCCCAGCCAGGACTGACCCTCCGGCAGCGGCTCGATCAGGCTGAACATTCCGTCGGCCATCACCTGATGGCCCGTCGAGTTGAGATGCAGCCGGTCGTCGCACCAGTGGTCGGGATCGGTGACCTCGGCCGATTCGGCGACATCGAGGACGAGGGCGCCGTGGCGCCCGGCGATCCGACGCAGGCCCCGGTTGAACTCGGCCATGGTGTCCGAGAGCAGGCGGCCGAGGGGCATCATCAGGGCCGGGTCCGGGTAGGTGATCGTGAGAACGGTCGCTCCGCTGGCGGCAAGTCGACCCTGCATCGTGTCCATCCGGGCGAGGACGAGGTCGATGTCGCAACCGGGCCGGATCACGTCATTGAGACCGCCGATCAGGCTGACCAGGTCCGGTTCCATCGCCAGGGCCGGCTCGATCTGGTCTTCGTCGATCTGGGCGAGCAGCTTTCCCCGCACCGCGAGATTCGCGTAGAGCAGCCCCGCTTCGCCGGTGGCCCGCCGGGTCAGGTCGAGACGCTCGGCAAAGCGGTCCGCCCAGCCCCGTTCGAGACCTCCCGGCCCGGTCGGGTCACCGACCCCCTCGGTCTGGCTGTCCCCGATCGCCACAAAACGACTGAACTGCTTCCCTTTGCTGCCCGCCATGCCGAAACCCTATCCCCCAAACGGAGGAATTCAAGGGCGGTCAGGCCGGGAGGCGGTCGATCGTTGCCGGCAGGGCCGGGACGCGGCAGCGGCGCATTTCGGCCTTGAGACCGGCACGCATCTTCTCCAGCAGTTCGCGATCGGCCGGATTGATGGCCCGGCCGCTGTCGCGGTCGACCAGGTTGTTGACCTGATCCGGGTCCCGGGTGCGGTCATAGAGCTCGAATTCCGGCGGGCCGCCATGCGGATTGAGGTAGATCGCATAGGTCGCCTCCGGGGTACGCCAGGCGCGGATCCGGTTGGCGCCCGGGGTGACGTCACGGTAGGCGGTGCCGGACTGATGGTCGTCATAGGTGAAGAGGGTCCCTTCCTGGACCGACTCGGCCTCCTCTTTCAGCACCGGGACCAGGCTGCGGCCGCGGAGCTCGAGCCCTTCGGTGTCGGCGCCGGCCAGTTCCGCCATCGTCGGCAGCACGTCGCAGAGCGACGCGGGAGCGTTGGTCCGCCGGGCCTCGGGGAACATCTGCGGGTTGGAAACGATCAGCGGCACGTTGACGGTTTCCTCGTAGGCGTTGAACATCTTCTGACGGAGGCCGCCGTGCGACATGCCGAGATCACCGTGGTCAGAGGTGCGGAAGATCACCGTCTTCGAACGTAGTGAATCCGGGTCCCCGGGATCACCCAGCGCCTCCAGGACGCGGCCGATCTTGGCGTCGGCGAGGCGATGCAGGTGGGCGTAGAAACGGCAGTACTCGAGACGCTGCTCGCCTTCGATCGGGCCGAGGAAGCTGAGCTGGCCGATCTTGAGCAGGGAATGCACCCGGGGCTTGTTCTTCATGGTTTCGTCGACGCTCGGCGGCAGCTGGACGGCGTCGAGGTCGGCCCATTCGCGGTCGCTGTAGCCGCCCTCCTCGTACGAGGAGGGGTAACCGAGCACGTCGTGAGGATTGACGAGCGAGAAGATCAGCGCCCAGGGCTCATCGGGCGGGTCGGCGAGGAACTCCTCGGCCTGGCGGGTGAAGTCCTCGTCGTATCCTTCCTTGCTCTTGCCGGCCTTGTTGCCGCCGCCGAAGTGGCTCGGCTCGATGTTCTCTCCGGCATCCGGCGGCACCCAGCCCTCGAAGCCGTATTCGTCGGCGAGGCGCTCGGCGTCAGCCTGGGACCAGTCGCTGCCGACCGGCTGGGTCAGATGCCACTTGCCCTTGAGCACGGTCTTGTAGCCGGCCCGCTTGAGCACGCTGGGCAGGTTTTCCATGTTCGGGTCGAGCTCGCGCTCGTCGGTGCCGCCGTTGGCCCGGCGGGCTGCCCCCTTGACGGTGTTGGTCACCATCTCCAGGGCCGACATCTCGCCATGCCTGACCGCTTCGATGCCCTTGCGCAGGGCGTGCTTGCTGTGCGAGCGGTCGATCTCCGCCCCGCCCCGGGTCAGGGTCAGGTCCACCCCGTGCTCGGCCGGCCAGCGCCCCGTGAAGAGCGAGGCACGGCTCGGGGAGCACATGCAGGAGGCGATACAGGTCTCCTCGAAGGTGACTCCGGTGCGAGCCAGTTCGGCGTCGGCCGGCATCAGCTCGTCGAGCCACTCCTGATCCTCCGGCCAATGCATCGGATAGCGCTGCTGGTCGGTGATGATCAGCAGCAAGTTGGGCGGTTTCGCCACGCTCTTCCCCTTCTTTTTCTTTGCCACGCTCAGTTACCCGCTTTCGGACAGCCCAGCTTCTGGAAAGCGGCCTTGCTGGTGTAGGTGCCCCGCGGGTAGTAACGGCCCATGACCCTGGCCGCGTTGTAGGGCGTGGTCACGTTCTGGATCGAATGCTTGAAGTTCGAGGCCGGGATCACGTTTCTGGTCAGGAGCAGCCCGGCGTCCTTGCGGCCGACACCGTCCCCGTCAGGGTCGGCCGGCAGGAAGGCCACGCCGCACTCGCGGGTTGCGTTCTTCGGCCGGTCGCCCGCCTTGGCGACGACGATCGTGTAGCGGCGCTGTTTGCCCCGGAGCGGCACCTGCTCATCGAAGAGGCATTTGTTGGTCTTCGTGGTCGCCACCGACTCGAGCGTGCACATGTCCCATTCAACCAGTTGCCCGGCCTTCGCCCGGCGCTGCCCCCGGTAGGTCTGCGGTGTCGTCGGCATACTGCCCTTGATCACCAGCACCTTGCCGAAGCGGGTGCTGAAGGCACCGGTCATGTAGCGGGCGTCATTGTTGCCGTAAAGCGTGCCGACCTCGTTCGGGTTGGCCTCCCATGCGGCGTCGAATTCAGCCTGGGTCTTGTAGCGGGCCAGCGAGAGCTGGAGGTTGAAGAACTTGATGAAGCTGAAGTCCGCCTCGGCCGGGTTGGTCAGCGGATCCTTGCCGGGCCAGTTGACCAGGGCGTCATAGAGAACGGTCGGAACGCTCTGCGACTTGTAATCGTGATTCGAGTTGAGCGCCGCGCAGAGCGCCTTGCCGGTCAGCACGGTTCCGTCCTCAAGCGTCAGTTCCGGGGTCGGGATCGGAACGCCGCCGGACTTGCTCCGGCCCTTGTCCGCGACGTAGACCCGGTAGATGATGTCCTGATAGTCCTCGGACGAGGGCTGGGCGTAGAGGGTGTTGGCGACCGGCTTTTCGGGAGCGGCCGAGCCGAGCACGCGGACCGTCCAGGCCCGCTTTTTGGCCTTGCGGTCCTTGCCGGGAAGGCTGGTGTTGACCGAGCCCCGGTCCGGTTTGATCTGACGATCGGAAATCGAACCGGTCGGCACGCCACCGCTCGATTCGTAGGCGTTGAGCGACGAGTATCGGGCATGCGGGTACTGGCCCCGCAGCCTCAGAACCGCGCCCGCCGGGGTGCGGAATTTCGCACCCCAGTAGGTGATCTCGGTTCCGGGATAGGCGGTGTTGGTCTTCTCGTTCGCGGCGGTGAAGGGACCGGTCCAGAAGCAGCCGGCGGTCGGCAGGTCGAGCGGGTTGTAGCCATTCTCGACCAGGGCGGCCCGGGCCGGGATCGCAATCGCGGTTCCGGCAAGAAGCAAAGCGATCGCTGCCAGAAAAACCTTCTTCACTGCCGTCATGCCTCTGCTCCTGCTGTCGAATTGGTCGCCGGTCCCCGCCCTCAGCGGGAAGACCTGCCCGCGCCCAGTTTACTGACGCGCGTCAAGTATTCATAGAACGCGGGCTTTTTCGAATAGTTGCTGCGAAGCAGGCCGAAATAGGACTGATAGTCGGGACCGTCGCTGTTGTTGTCCCGGAGCCCGAACCAGCGGAAATCGGTGACCTTGTAGGTGCCGCGGTAACGGTGCGCCGTGTCCACGAACTGGCGAAGGACCTGCGCCTGCTCTTCCTCGCTTCGCCCCGGCCCGGTCGGCCATCCGGTTTCCTCGACCTTCAGGGGGAAGCGGGGCCCGAAGCCGGCCTTGGGCATGTAGCACTCGCGCATCTGGGCGATTGCCTCGAGAAAGGCGTCTCCGTAATTGCTGATCGAGACCCGGGGTGGCAGATAGGTGCCCGGGTAGAGGTCGATTCCGACCCAGTCGGTCGCCTGGCGCAACTCCTTTCCGCCGACCGCGGCCAACCGGTCCCAGAAGTCGGCGTCGGCTTCAGCCCCGAAACGCCAGGCGAAGTTGAAGCCGATCTTGAGATGGCCGAAGCCGAGCCGGTTCGAGTAACGCTGCGCGGTCTTCACCCCGGCGACCAGCGCCCGGGTCGAGTTCAGCCAGGCGCCGTCCGATGTGTTCGGGGAGACGGTCAGATTGACCTCGTTGGTGATCTGCAGGGCCCGGACCGCCTTGATCGGACCGAAGGCGCGGACCACGTCCCTCACGTAGTCGAGCCAGGCTCCGATGTCACCGTTCTGCTGCGGCCGGGGGTGGTACCTGACCTGGAGCTCGACCCCGAATCCCAGCCGGCCGTAATGCCGGGCCATCTTCTGGAACTGCCTTATGCCACGCCAGCCGTCGGAGAGGAAGAGCCGGTTGAGCCGGACCGTGAAATCGCGATCGCCGGCCAGACGCCTCAGGGCACGGTCGCGCTCCTGCCAGTTCTCGGGCACCAGCGGCGTGGTCTGGCCGCTGCCGATCTCTCCGGCCAGCCGGGGGCCGACCCCGAAATGGATCCGGGGACCGGGAACCGGCTCGTCGTCGGCGTAGCTCTGCTGGCAAAGCGGGTCGGGCAGAACCGGGGCCGTCGTCTCCTCCGGGGGAACGGCCCCGCCCAGGTCCCAGGGAATCGCGCCCGAAGGAGCGGCCCAGACCATCAAGCCGGCCAGCACCGTCGCCAGCACGCATCCGAAGCGCCCCGGCGAGCTCACTTGCTCTGCCCCAGATCGAGGCGATGGGTGTCAGCGATCCGCTTGATCACGCTTTCTTCAACACCGGCATCGGCCGCAAGCTCCGGCCATGCCGAAACCGATTCGGTCACCTTATCCAGCATCGCCTCCACCCGACCCCGCTTCATCGAGACCAGTTTCCCCACCTCGAAGAAGTCTCCGGGCTCGAAACCGTCGCGCTTGCCGTTGACCGACATCTGGTGGGCGGAGGTCCAGCGGCCGGTCGGGTTGTAGGCCCAGGTCAGGTCGAAGGCCGGGGAAAGCGCCCACTCGCCACCGCGATCCATCAGGAAGGCGATGTTCTTCACGTGGTCGTCCTGATTTCGAGCCACGACGTTGAAGACCATGCGCAGGAACTGCTGCTCGACCGCCGCCCGGCCCAGGCCGAGGCGGTCGATCATGCGGAAGGCCTGCTCGTAGGAATTTGCCCCCGGCAGATTGAAGTCGAGGTGCCCGAGGGCGGCCAGCGACTGCATGTGCAGGCGGCGGCCGGACTCGGTGCGGTCGAAGCGGCGGGTCATGAAGTGGCGCCGGCCAGCATCTTCGAGCAGGTGGCAGTCGGTCATCTCGATCCCTGCCGCCCTCGCCATCTGTGCGTAGGCGAACTCGATCACTCCGTAACCGCGCGGCTCGCCGATCTCGCGGCTTTGGTCCTGGACACCGTCGAACTTGAGGATCCAGTGCTCGAACCCGGCCGGCACCTCGAGCTGACCGGAGCGGACCTCCATCGTCTCCGGGTTGAAGGCGAGCAGGGCCTTGGCCCGGGCCCCGCCGGCCGAGGTGCCGACCCGCAGGATCTCGCCGAGCGCCCGTTCCCGGTCCTCGCTTGCGAAGCTTTCCCTGATCCCGGACCGCTCGGCAAGGATCTCCGCCGCCAGCTCGGCCAGGGCCTCGACCTCGACCGGATGGCTCTCGACCGGCTCTGGACCGGTCGCCGGCAGGTACTCGAGCGCCCCCATTCCCCGGCGGCCCGTGTAACAGAGCCGCTCGACCGCTCCCATGCTGCCGGGCTCGCGACCCTGGCGGGCCAGCCAGGCGTCGATCAGGGCATTGCCGAAGCGATCCGGCAGCGAATCCGAAAGCATGCCGGGAAGCCCGCGGAAGCTCTCCGTCGAAAGCTCCGGGAAGCTGTAGCGGCGGCCTTCTACCAGGGGCATTTCAACCGGAGCCACCTCGATCCCGCTGCGGGCGAACTCCGGCGTGTACTCGAACTCGGCGGCTCTCGCTCCGTCGGCGAGCGCCACCGCGCCGATGCGCCGGCCCCACATTCGAACCTCGGCCACGCTGGTCATTACTCAGCCCGGCCGTTCATGACTCGTCCTCGTCGCCCCATCGCCACTCGGACCGTCTTGAATCGTCGCGGCTCGAGGCCCGGGCCCTGCGCCGGCCCCGCGGACCCTTCTCGAACAGTTCGAGCGGGCCCGGCCCACCACCCGGGAGCAGGCCGCTCAGTGATTCGGCCCGCCCCAGGGCCCGCAGAACCCGGACCAGGGTCAGGGTTGAAACCGGCTCGCCGGCCTCGAGCCGGCGCACCGTGTCCCGCGTGATGCCGGCTTCGGCGGCGAGGCTGGCCTGGCTCAGGTTGCGCGAAAGGCGCTCGCGCTGCAGGTCCGTTCCCAGCTGCTCGAGGATTGCATGATCTGTTCGACTGTATTCCATAGTGACTGAACTATCAGTCACTATATCAGTCTCGGCACCTTATGACTGATATTTCCGTCACTAACAAGGGCCGAGTCTTGCCGACAGCCTGGCCTGCGAACATGGGTTCGTGAGCACGGCTTCGATCCTCCACGCCGACCTTGACGCTTTTTACGCCTCGGTCGAACAGCGCGACGACCCCGCCCTGCGGGGAAGGCCGGTAATCGTCGGTGGTGGCGTCGTCCTGGCCGCCAGCTACGAAGCCAAGGCGAAGGGCATCTACACGACGATGAACGGTCGCGATGCCCGACGGGTCTGCCCCGAAGCGGCGGTCGTCCAGCCCCGGATGGAGGCCTATTCGAAGGCCAGCAAGGCGGTCTACGAGATCTTCAATGACACGGCGCCGGTGGTCGAAGGGATTTCAATCGACGAGGCCTTCCTCGATGTGGCCGGGATGGAACACATCGGGGGCACTCCGCCCGAGATCGCGGCCCGGCTCAGGTCACGGGTCCTGGCCGAGGCCGGCTTGCCGATTTCGGTCGGCGTCGCGCGGACCAAGTTCCTGGCAAAGGTGGCCAGCGGAGCTTCCAAGCCGGATGGCCTGCTGGTGGTCGAACCCGATCGGGAGGCCGAGTTCCTCCACCCCCTGCCGATCGAGGCGCTCTGGGGAGTCGGCAAGGTGACCACCGCGAAGCTGAACGGGATGGGCATCCGTACAGTCGGTGACGTGGCCCGGACCAGCCGGGTGCGACTGGCCGGGGTGATCGGCGAGTCCGCTGCCGCACATCTGCTCGATCTCGCCAACGGACGCGACCCCAGGCCGGTCTCGCCGCGCGAGCGGCGCAAGTCGATCGGGGCCCAGAGCGCGTTCCCGCGGGGTTCCCGAGACCGGTCCGAGGTCGATTCACTGGCCGCCGCCCTGGTCGATCGCACCGCCCGCCGGCTCCGGGCGGCAGAGCGCGCCTGCCGCACAGTCTCGATCGGCCTCCGCTTCGGTGATTTCTCGCGCGCGAGCCGGGCCCGCACGCTCGCCTTCCCGACCGACCAGTCCGAAACGATCCTCGCGGCGGTCCGGGAGCTCTTCGATGCCTCACGCGAGGAGATCGCGGAAAAGGACCTCACCCTGATCGGCATTTCCCTGGGCAATCTCGAAGCAGCCGACACCGTCCAGATGGAACTGCCGCTCAGCGAAAACGATCGCCTGGTCGAGAATTCCGCCCTCGATCAGGCGGTCGATGACGTCCGGGCCAGATTCGGCGAAGGGGTGATCAAACGGGCGTCGATGATCGACGCCGACCAGGGCGTTCCCGTGCCGACCCTGCCGGACTGAAGGACCTCAGCGGGTGATCCGGACCCAGGTCCGGACGGTCCGGCGGTTGCCGGCCCGGTCGACGCCGGTCGCGGTGTAGATGACCCGTTTGCCGCGACGCTTCCAGCGAATGCCGCAGCTCGCGAGACCCGAAAGCCTGTCCCGGCCGACGCAACGCGCCCGGCGAATCCGCGGGTAGGAGGCTCCGCGCCGGACGCCGCTGATCTTCACCCGGGGCGCAGTACGGTCGATGTTTATGCCGCTCACCGTGACCGTTGCCTTGCCGCCGTCCAGGGCGGTGATCGAGGCCTTGACCTGCTGGCCGCGGCCATCCCTGCCCAGGCGCCGGGGGTAGGGGCAGTCCTGGGTCAGCTCCGACCCGTGGGTGACGCAACGGAAGTAGATGTCAACCGGCTTGCGGTACCACCCGAAGCTGCTCTTCGGAGTCTTGATCCGGGCCGTCAGACCGGGGTCGGTCCGCTCGAACTGATCCGAGGAGGCCGCGAAGTCGGCGTCGCCTTCGTACTCGGCCTTGATCTGGTGAACCCCGCCGTGAGGCGTGCCGGCCTTGAGGATCGCGCTCCCGTCCTCGACCGTCGCCGATCCGACCTCGGTGCCGTCAACCGAGAAGGTCACTTCGCCCGAAGGCTCGGGCAGGCCGTCACCGACGGCCTTGACCTTTGCGGTCAGCTTGCCGGGCGTGGTCGAGAGCTCGGTGGCCGATTCGGCCCCGGTCAGGGCCACGACCTGGGCCTTGTCCCCGACCGGATTGTGGAAGTGGAGCATCAGCACCCCGAGGCCAGCGTCATCCCGGTAGGAAGCAACGTTCCTGGTTACGGTCAGCTGCTCGCCGGGCTGGTCCTCGACCAGCGGTCCCACGCCGCCGTCACCGGTGACCAGGATGCCTGGCTCGAAGAGATTCGCGCTGAGCGGATTCTCGAGGTCGCCGCTTTCGGCATTGACGCCGATCATGTCGATCGCCTGATCGGAGGAGTACGAGTAGGTCTCAACCCCGTATGAAACCCGGGGGTTGTCTGCGTCGATGCCGTAATCGGCCAGCGCGGCCAGTGAAACGGGCAGCACCAGCGCGTCGCTGTCATAGAGCGCGGTGTCGATGTCCCCGAAGCGCCCGTTGACCAGCTGCTGGTCGATGATCCGCTGGCCCTCCGGCCGGGACGGATCGAGCAGGGTACTGACGAAGACATCGTCCTCCCCGAGGCGGTCGTTGTAGAGGAAGAGGTCCGGCGTGCCGTCCCCGTCGACGTCGAGGTCGAACTGGATCGCGGCCTTGTCCGCCGGGATCGCCCAGGGCGCCTGAACCGCAGCCGCGAAGTACGCCAGCTGCTGATCCGGGTCGGCGACCAGCGGGGCGTTCGAGGTGTAACCGACCAGCTTCAGGTCTGCGTACTTCTCTTCCGGCAGACGCCAGCAGGAGGTCTCGATCTCCTCGTCGCATTCGGGCGACTCCCCGCTCGTCGCCTGCAGTTCGAAGCCCGCGGCGATCGAAAATATGTCGTTGTCCGGGTCGCCGTCCCCCACTCCGTTTTCACCGGGGCCGCTGCCGAGGCCCTGGCCGGCCAGCTCGAGGCTCGCGGTCTGCTCGGGATCGCCGGCGGTGGCGGAGCTGCGATGAATCAGAAGCGAAGCGGGCTGGCCCATGTCCGAGGCCGGCCGGGGAGATGCGTAAACCGGGACCCGTAGGGTCGTGCCGGGGCCGGTCGGCTCGAGGAGCAGCCGCCCGAACGCCTCGGCCAGGGTCTCGCGCGGGTCACCCTCGGAGCTGAAGCGGCCGGCGGTCGGATCGACCGCCTTGGTCAGCTGGGAGGGGTCCTCGATCGCGAGGCTGACCGAGACCATGGTCGACCTGCCCGGATCCAGGCTGACCTGGGAAGGCGTAACCGAGAATTCGGCGCCCGGAACCTCGTTGATCGGGTCATAGGCGAGGTCGTAGGTCACCGGGAAGGAAGACTGGTTCTCCACCTTGACCTCACGACTGAGGGTCACCGGTGCGCTGGCGGCGACCGGGCCGAAGGACACACTGACCGCTCCGTTGGCCGGGTCGTAGGCCAGCACCCTGTTGCCGGTGGCGAGTGCCGCGTCGATCCGGCCGGAACCGACCCGGGGCGGGCCGTAGCGATCCGAGGACGGATTGGCCGAACCGTCGACGAAGAGGTCGTGCGCAGCCGTGTTCATGATGTCCGCCTTGACCTGGAGCGGAGTCCAGCCCGGATTGGCCTGCCGGACCAGGGCCGCCAGCCCGGCGACCATCGGCGAAGCCATCGAGGTGCCGGAGAAGCTGACCCCGTCGTCACCTGTGCCGACCGCGGTCGAGAAGACCGAGCTGCCGACCGCGGTCACGTCCGGCTTGACGTTGCCGGTCGCGTGAATTCCACGCGAGGTGAAGCTCGAGATCTTGTCGTTGTCATCAGGGAAGCTCCGGGTTACCGCGTTGACCTCGGTTCCATCGACGCTCACCGCCAGCGAGTTGTCGAGCGCGTCGCGGATCGCGTCCGCCCCCGATTTCGCCATCAACACGCCGGGGATCGCGTCGTCACCGTTGATTCCGGCGGAGAAGGTTTCCGCGTCGCTGCCGAAGATGAAGCCGATCGCTCCGGCCGCGGCGAGGTTGTCGCCACGGGTGATCGAACCGCATTCCGGCACCGCGTCATGCCATTTGACGAGCACCACCTTGCCGGTGAACGGGGTCCCGGTGTACGGGGCGCAGGCGGTTTCATTTTCCACCGGAGCGGCCACCACCGGCCCGCTGAGGTCGGGACCCGTCTTCCAGTCGTAACGGCCCGACCGGGTGATTGCGTACAGATCCTGGTTCCCGTCGATCGTGACCTCGGCGCCATCCACCTTCGACTCGGCGTCAACGCTTGAGGCCACGCTCAGAACCTGCGAGGCATCTCCGGGCGAGCCGGTGATGTCAGAGATGTCACCGGAGTTTCCGGCCGAGGCAACCACGCTTACCCCCATCTGAACCGCGGCGTTGGAGGCGACCGAATCCCCGTCCTGAACCGATCCGAAATCGGAGCCGAGCGACATGTTGATCACGTCGACATGGTCGGTCGGGTCGCCGTCGTTGTTCGGGTCGACCGCGCGGTCGATCGCCTCGGTCACCACGTCGGTGCTGCCGTCGCAGCCGAAGACCTTGATCGCGTAGACCTTCGCCCTGGGCGCCATGCCCGGACCGATCTTCATCGCCGCGAAGTCGGTGGAGTTGTCGTAGACGCCGTCATAGGTCGAGCCGTCGGCCTTGACGCCGTACCCGGCGGCCGAGCCGGCCACGTGGGAGCCATGACCGCCGCAGTCCAGCGGATTCGGGTCGGGGTGAGGGTCGGGCTGGTAGTTCCCGGAATCGGAATCGGAGTCATAGTCGTCTCCGACCAGGTCGATCCCGCCGGAGACCTTGGCGTTGGGAAACAGGGCCGGGTTGGCGGGCTGGTCCTCGGTCGCCTGGGCGGTCTCGAAGGCAGTCTCGGTGCCGGGACCGCCGAAGTTCGAGTGGGTGTAATCGACGCCGGTATCGATCACGGCGATCGTCTGGCCCTGGCCGAGGAAGCCGGTCGACTGCCAGGCCTGGGCGGCCGCCTGGAACGGCACCGCGTAGTCATTGGTCGGGCTCTTGGGCGCCACCGGATAGACCGCGCTGACGCCGGGGATCTGTTCGAGCAGGGTCTTGTCACCGGCCGGGGCGGTTACGCCAACCGCAGCCAGCACGCTGTGGGTCCGGTAGATCGGGTCGGCGTTCGCCGGGAGGTCACCGATCACCTCGCTCTGGGCTCCGGTGATGTCCGACTTCTGATCCTTCGCCGCGGCCCTTGCCTCGGGCAGGCCCTGATCGCGGTTCTGCCGGAACACGCGGACGGTCGAAGGTTCGTCGAGTTTCAGCAGAAAGGTCTGCGGCGCCGGGTGGTCGACCTGAACCCGGGCGGCGGAAGCGCTCTGGCCCGCTGCTCCAGCGAACAGGGCCAGCGCCAATCCACCGATGACGGCGCCCCACGCCCTTTTACCCCACCCGCTGCTCTTCATGCCGCCGACCTTTGCTCGAATTCAGATGCCTGACGGGTCAGACTGAGACCCGGACCGCCGTGAGTCTAAACCCCGCTCCGGGCCGAAAGTGGCGGTCTGCGCCGCGCTGGCTCAGGGCTTCAGCGCCTTGAAGCCGGAGATCCCGTAGCCGATCTCGTCGTCGACCGCCATCGCGATGTAGTCAATCGAGGTCTGCCTGGGTATGCCCAGCTTCGCGCCGTAGGTGACGTCGAGCGCGGCGACTTCATTCTTGATCGCCTGGCCGATGATCCGGTACATGCCGGGCACGGTCCACGGCCCGTACCAAGGCCTGTCCGAGACCTTGACTGCCTTGCCGCCGCGAACGGTGATGGTCACGCTGGAAGGACCGGCGCAAAAACAGCCGCGGGAAACCTTCATCCGGTAGTCGACGATGCCCGCGGCAAGCCACTTCTGCCGGGCCTGCCTGAACTCCCTGGCCGCCTTGCCGCTGGTGATGTCCGGGTCAACCTGATCCTCGTCGGCGGCGAGGGCCGAGCTGGCCGTCAGGCCGCAAATCAGGAGAACGGCGGTGATGGCGAGTTTCTTCATGGCCATATTCTTACTACGAAACCGATCGGCAACCGTCACAATCGCGCCGTGCCCTATCTCCACAAGTGGAGCCCCGCCCTGGTGCGAACCCTCCCCCACACGCGACTCGGCACCGGGCCGACGCCGGTCAGGCCCCTGCCCTCGCTCGGGCAAAGCGGCTGCGAGATCTGGCTCAAGGACGAAAGCGGCTTCGGTGACGGAGGCTGGGGCGGCAACAAGGTCCGCAAACTCGAGTGGCTCCTTCCCGACGTCAAACGGCGCGGCCGGAAGACGATCCTGACCTTCGGCGGCCTCGGCACCAACTGGGGCCTCGCGACCGCGCTCTACGGGCGCGAGCAGGGAATCCACACGGCCCTCGGGCTGATCGACCAGCCCCGCGACCAGCACGTCGAGGAGCAGCTGAAGCGCCTGGAAGCCTCCGGGGCAAGCCTCCACTTCACCCACACGAAGAACCGCACGATCGCCCTCGCCCCCTGGCTGATCCTCCGCCACTCTTCCGGCCTGCGGCCGCCGTACATCCTGCCCTCGGGAGGTTCTTCGCCGCTCGGTGCGCTCGGTTACGTCGAGACGGCGTTCGAGATCGCGGCGCAGGTCGAGTCGGGTGAGTTGCCCGAACCGGGCCACGCAGTGGTGCCGACCGGGTCCGGCGGAACCGCGGCGGGCCTGGCGCTCGGCTTCGCCCTCGCCGGGCTCGGCACCCGGGTTGTCGGCGTAATCGTTACCGAGCACCTTCGGCTCGATGACGAAGCGATCGGCAAGCTGGCCGGCAAGAGCGCTGCCCTGCTCCGCCAGCGCGGGGCCGCGTTCCCCGAGCCGGACCTGAACTTCGAGATGACCGAGGAGTGGCTCGGGGAAACCTACGGCGCCCCCACCCCGGAATCGGAGGCGGCGATCGAAAGGGCCCGGGCCGACGGGCTCGAACTCGACCCGGTCTACACCGCCAAGGCGATGGCCGCCCTGATCGCCAAGTCCGCGGCCGGTGACTTCGAAGGCGGGCCCGTCCTCTTCATCAATACAAACGGGCCCCGTTAACCGAAGAGGGTGAGGTCGGGTTCGCGTTCGCCGCGGAGGACTGCGAGGTCGACTTCGACGCAGGCGATGTCCCGGCCCTCGGCCAGGGTCCGTGCCTGGGGCTTGATCTGCTGGGCGGCGAGCACCCCGCGGCATGCCGCCATGGCCGGCTCCAGCTGAATCCGCTCCAGGTAGCGGGTGATCTGCTCGACCGCCTCGATCGTCCCGGTCCGCTTGATCTCGACGGCGACCCAGTTTTCATCCTCGTCCTTGCACATCAGGTCAACCGGTCCGATGTCGGTGAACCACTCCCGCTTGACCAGGGTCAGGCCCTCACCGCACCAATGCGGCTGCTCGGCCAGCAGCTCCTGAAGGTGGGCCTCCACCCCGTCCCGCTCCAGGGCCGCCGCCTCGCCCATGTCATGGGTCACGTCGGAAAGCACCTCGGCGATCTTGATCTCGACCCGGTCCTCGGTCGCACCGGCGTGTTTGGTCACGACGATCATCGCCGGCTCGTCGCCTTCCGCCTCGATCTCCTCGATCGTGGTCGGGGGAGTCATCCAGTTCTGGGGCTTGTAGCCACCGGTGTCGGCGTGGATCATCACCGACCCGTCCGACTTGATCATCACCAGCCGGAGCGCCTCCGGCAGAAAGGTGTCCAGACGGCCGGTATAGCGGGCCTCGCAACGAGCAACGATCAAACGCACGATCGGAACAGTAGCCAAGCCTCAGGTCGCCGCTGGCCGCCCGCGCGCCGCGAGTGCCCACTTTGCGCCGCATACCGGCACAAAGTGGGCATTCGGTGACCCACCGCGCCTCTACGGGAGGCGCCAGTCGATTGGCTCGGCCCCCTGGTCGGCCAGGAGCTGGTTGGCCCGGCTGAAGGGCTTCGAGCCGAAGAAGCCGTTGTGGGCGGCCATCGGGCTGGGATGGGCCGATTCGATCCGCG
>WBZM01000246.1_pt1 | contig 87019 bp, 67 predicted proteins | sample 5204271 | NCBI WGS metagenome assembly WBZM01 (sample SAMN12344346, study PRJNA552823) | activated sludge metagenome | biome: Activated sludge suspended growth; feature: Nitrification reactor; material: Wastewater; isolation source: activated sludge from nitrification reactor of wastewater...
GCGGCCGGACGCCGTGTGCGTCCGGCCGCGCCCCGCGCACCTCATGGCCCCCCTACAGCTGCCGCGCCGCCTGCGGAATGAGATGATCGCGCACGCCACCACCCTGTGGCCGGAGGAGGCCTGCGGGCTGGTGGCCGGCCGCGACGGGCGCGCCGTGCGCCTCTACCCGGTCGAGAACATGCTCCACAGTCCGGTGGCGTATGAGATGGAGCCGGTGCAGCAGGTGCGGGCCATGCTGGCCATCGAGGCTGGCGGGCTGGAGCTGGTCGCCATCTACCACTCCCACCCCGCCGGCCCGGCGCGGCCGTCGATAACCGACATCGCCGCCGCCTACTACCCCGACGCGGTGCAGATCATCCTCTCGCTAGCCGACCGCGACCAGCCGGCCCTGCGCGCCTTCACGATCATCGACGGCGTTGTGGCCGAAGTGGGTTGGCAAGAAGATGGCGCGGCCGCGTCGCCCGATCCAGTTTGAGCAACGAAGTGGCCGCGGGCGGGTTCTATCTGTAGACCCGACTGGGAGAGCGCATTATGCAGATTCTGAACTTCATCCTGGCGGCGGCGATCGGCTACCTTCTTGGCTCCATTGCCTTCGGCTACATCTACGTCCGGCTCTTCAAGGGCGAAGACCTGACCCAGTTCGGCAGCGGCCGCACCGGCGGAACCAACTCCCTGCGCGCCGCCGGCCTGGGTGTGGGCGTCCTCACATCGCTCAGCGACGTGCTGAAGGGCGCGGCGGCCGTCTGGCTGACGCGCTGGCTGCTGAGCGACGCGCTCGGCCCGGCGCTGCCGTGGGCAGTGGCCACAGCCGGCGTCTTCGCCGTCATCGGTCACAACTGGTCGATCTTCCTCAAGTTTGCCGGCGGCGCGGGCACGGCCCCCAACGTCGGCTGGTCATCCGTTGTCTGGGTCTGGATCTTGCCCATCGCCTTCATCATCATGGCGGGGATGCTCTACTTCGTGGGCATGGCCTCCGTGGCCTCCCTGAGCATGGCGGTGGTCACCATTGCCATCTTCGCCTACCGCTTCGCTGCGGGCATCGACCCGACACCGGCCTATCTCACCGGCAGTGTCGTCGCCGGACTGATCATCACCTGGGCGCTGCGTCCCAACATCGTCCGCGTGCTGAACGGCACAGAGCGCCTCGTCGGCCGCCGGGCCAAGAAGCGCGCCGCCCGTGAGGCCGAAGCCGGCCAGCCGCGCTAAGGCCGCCCCTCTCCCCAACCCTCTGCCGAAGGGCGAGGGGTGGCCGGCCTACTCGCCCACCTTCGTCAGCCACTCGTAGTGCATCATCCCCCAGGCGTCGATCCGCACGCCGTCGATGGTCGGCAGCGAGACGGCTCGCCGCGGCTCCTGTGTCAGCGGCAGCGTCGGCAGTTCCTCGGCCCACAGCTGTTGAATGCGGCCGTAAGTCTCCAATCGCGGGCCTTCCTCCAGTTCGCCGCGCGCCTCGGCCACCAACTCGGCCATCTCTTGGCTCTCATAGTTGGAGCAGAAGACGCGGTTGGTGTTGGTCACAAAGAAGTCGGTCCAACTGGTGGCGTCCAGATAGCTCGTCGGTTGCCCCGGCGACGGCCAGCCCAACAGGTAGGTCGGGTAGGCGCACTGCGAGATCTGTAGCCGGAACTCGTCCCAACCCGCGCCGGCAATCTCAACCTGGAAGACACCCGTCTCCTCTAACTGGGCCTTGATGGCGTTGGCGTAGGTCTCCTCCACACCGCTGTAACGGCCGTCGTTGACGTACCACAGGGTGATCGGCAGCTTCTTCTCGGCCGTATAGCCCTCCTGCCGCAACAGTTCGCGCGCCCGGTCGAGGTCGCGGGCGGGCATCGTCGCCAGGTGGCCGGGGATGTCGTCGGGCACAGGGCTGAACAACGGCAGCCGTTGCCCGCCAAAGATGGCCGTCAGAGCCTCGCGGTCGATGGACAGGGCCGCCGCCTGGCGCACGCGCTCACTGTCCCACGGCGCGGTGGCCTGCTCGAAGATGATGTAGCTCTTGAAGGTAGATGGCCCCGTCCAGGCGGTGTAGTCGTTGGCGCCATTCCCGTCGGCATCCAGCGCGGCCAGCGCGGTGAAGTCGCTGTAGGTCAGCCCCGTCCAGGCCAGATCGACCGAGCGGAACTCCACCAACGAGCGGCGCATGGCCGTTGCATCGGGGTAGAACTTGACGGTGATATTCTCGAAGGCGGGCTGCGGCTCGCCCGGCCAGTCGGGGTTGGCCCGCAGGCGCATGCGGTCGTTCAGCGCCCAGTTGACGATGGTGTACGGGCCAATGCCGCCACAAGTGCTGCCGGGGTCGCCGGCGTCGCTGTAGCACTCGCTGCTGATGGGGAAGAAGGGCGGCGCGGTCAGGATGGCCGGGAAAGCGGCCGTCGGCTCCTTGACGATGATCTTCACCGTCGTCGGGTCGATGACCTGCACAGCATCCTCGTCAGCGAAGTTGTCGCCGTTGCTGTCTTTCAGGTAGGTATTGACCAGGAAGTTGCCCAGTCCCCCGGCGCGGTTGAGCGACCACTTGACGTCGTCGGCGGTGAACTCGGAGCCGTCGGGGAAGCGCAGCCCGGCCCGCAGCGGAATGGTGTACTCCAGCTTGTCCTCCGATACCGCCGGCATCGCCGCCGCCAGCAGCGGCTCCAGTTGGCTGTCGGCGTTGAAGCGGTAGAGGCCGCTCATGGTGTTGTTCTTGATCTCCCAGCCGATGAAATCGGCCGTCAGGCTGGCCGGGTCCATGTCGCTGAACTGACCGACGACGCCGATGTACAGCTCCGTGGCCGGCGTGCCCACGCGCGACTCGCCGGGGTCAACCGCCGCAGCGGCGTTGACCTCGGGCAGCAGCCAGCTCAGCGCCAACTGCTCCAGTTCGCCGCTCTGGCTCAACCCGTCCAGCGCGTCGTTGAGCGACGCCAGCAGTTCGGTGTTGTCCGCCGCCACAGCAATGCCGTAGGCGCGGTCGTCCAGCCAGGCGGCGCGCCCCTCGCCCCCGGCGATGCGCAATTGCTCCGGGAAGGTGGCGACGAAGTACTCGGCCGTGTAGCTATCGAGAATGACAGCCTGCACAACCTCATCGATGAGCGCCTGCACCAGTTGCGACGGCCGCTCATACTGGTTGAAGAGGTCGGCCGCGCCGATGCCCAGCGCCTCGGCGGCGTCTTGCCCGGCGCTCTCGGCCAGCACGCCCACGGCCATGCCCGGCTGGATGCTGGCGGCGCTGTCGATGGTCTTGTCATCGACCAGGACGACCACGACCTGCCCCACCTCCAGATAGGGCTGGGTGAAGGCGATGCCTGGCGGCGGCGTTTCCGGGATCATCAGCGCCGACATGACGGCGTCGAAGTCACGCGCCGAGCCGGCGGCGATGCTGTCCAGCACGCCGTCGCTGGGGGTGACGACGAACTCATAGTCGAAGCCTCCGCGAGCAGCCATCGCATCCATGACGGCGGCATTGAAGCCGACGATGTTGCCGAACTGGTCGAAATCGCTATAGGGCGGCAGGGGCGCATCGGTGGCAACGACCACCAAATCGCTATCGGCGGGGATGGGCAGGTCGGCCGTCGGGGCGACGGCCGCGGTCGGCTGCGGCAGCGTGTCGGCCGGCGGCTCCTCGCCGCCGCAGGCGACGAGGGCCAGCAGGACGAGCAACACCACCAGGCCGGGCTTCTTCTGTAACCTGTACGGCATCATGAGACCTCGCTACGCGACCGGATCGGCCGCGGCTCAAGTATAGCCGTCCCGGAGATGAGCCAGAAACAGCGGCGACGGATTTCACGGATTTCACAGCTTGGGCGACCGCGACGCGCGTCGCGGCTAGATGACGTTATACTCGCGCAGGGTCCCGCCCTCCAGGAAGCGCTCATAGGCCAGCTCGGCGATGTCGAGCGTGTGCGCCCCGCCGTCGAGGACGATCTCACTCACGAGCAGCCCGGCGATGGGGCCGTGCATGAAGCCGTGGCCGGAGAAGCCAGCCACGACGACGAAGCCCCCCAGCCCCGGCACACGGCTGATGATCGGGTGGGCGTCGGGCGTCCTCTCATACAGGCCGGCCCAGTGGGCCCGCCGTCCGGCCGTGGCCAACAGCGGCAGCCGGGCCACGGCCGCCTCCATGTGGGTCATCTCCCACGCCTCGTCCACGCTCTCGTCGAAGCCGGCGGCCTGATCCGGGTTCGACATGCCCGTCAAAATGCCGCCGCTCTCGCGATGGAAGTAGAGACTGCGGGCGAAATCGATCACAAAGGGGAAGTCGGCGGCCAACTGTGACAGCGGCGTCGTCGTCAGGATTTGCCGCCGCACCGGGACGATGGGCAGCGCCACCCCCGCCATCTCGCCGACGGCGGCCGCCCACGGCCCAGCCGCATTGACCACTATTGGCGTGGCGATGTGGCCCAGGGGCGTGTGCACGCCGGTCACGCGGCCGTCGGCCGTGTCGATAGCCGTCACCGGCGCGTCGGTGTAGGCACGCACGCCCAGCCGCCGCCCGGCGCTGATGTAGCCGGCAACAACGCCGTTGGGATCCGCCAGGCCGTCGCCGGCGTGGAAGGTCGCCGCCAGCACGTCGTCGGCCGCCAGTTGGGGCACACGCCGGCGCACTTCGTCGCCATCCAGCCACTCCGTGGGCACGCCCAGGCTGTGCTGCAGGGCCAGGTTGTGGCGGAACTCGGTCACGTTCTCCTCGGTCGTCGCCAGGAGCATGTAGCCATCGTAACGCAGGTCAATGGCCTGGCCCGTCTCGGCCTCGAAGCGGGCCAGCATGGGCAGGCTCAGCTGCGACAGGCGGATATTGACCGCCGTGCTGAACTGGTAGCGGATACCGCCGGCGCACTTGCCCGTCGCCCCCTGGCCGAAGAAACGTTGGCTCTCCAGCAGGACAATGTCGCGGAGGCCGCGCAAGGCCAGGTGGTAGGCCACGCTGGCCCCCATGACGCCGCCGCCGATGACGACGACCTCGGCCGTGGTCGGTAGCCCGGTCACAGCGACACCACCGTGCCCAGGCCCAGGGCCGCGCCGTTGCGGACGACCAACCCGGCCGCCGCCGCGTCCTGCACGGCCACGCCGACCGACTTGAAGAAGGTGATCTGCGCGGCGTTCGTCCGGCCCGGCCGCTGCCCGGCCAGCACCTCGCCGATCTCGTCGCTGATATGGTCGAGCGTCACCGCGCCGGCGCGCAAGGGGATGATCAGGTCACCCGCCTCGGCCAGCGCCGCGGTGCGCGAATCGATGACCACGCGCGCCCGCCGCACCGTCTCGGCGTCGATCTCCTGCATCTCCGGGGTGAAGGCGCCGATGCCGTTGACATGCGTGCCCGGCTTCAGGTCGCGGCCGTCAAAGACCGGCGTGCGCGCCGTGGTGGCCGCGCAGACGATATCGGCGCCGGCCAGCGCCGCGCGCGGGCCGGCGACCACCACAATGTCGCTGGGAACCGGGCCACGACCGGCCATCTCGGCCGCAAACGCCTCCGCTCCGGCCAGGCTATAGACCCATACGCGCTCAATGGGCCGCACGGTACAGACCGCCTCCAGCTGTCGCCGCGCCTGCACGCCGCTGCCGAAGATAGCCACGGTGCGCGCATCCAGACGCGCCAGGGCGTCAGTGGCCACGCCCGACGCCGCGCCGGTGCGGATGGCCGTCAGACTGCTGCCCTCGATCAGGGCCAGCGGCGCGCCGGTGGTCGCGTCCAGAGCCAACACCAGGGCATGGATCAGCGGCCGGCCGCGCGACGGGTTGCTGTTGAAGACGGAGACGAGCTTCAGGCCCAGCGCGCCGCCGTCATCGGGGACATAGAAGGGCATGACCAGCGTGCTGTCGCCGTCGGCGATGCTCAGGTGCGTGCGCAGGGGCGCTTGCGCCCGCCCGGCCGAAAGCTGAATGTAGGCGGCCCTGACCGCGGCGATGGCCTGGGCCATTGGCAGCGCTCGCTGCACATCATCGGCCGAAAAAAGACGTAACTCCATGATCGGGGAAAGTCGCTCGGCGCGGGGCGCGCATCGCGCCGGCCCTACTCGATGCCCAGGTAGACCTTTTGCACCATCGCGTTGTGCTGCAACGACTTGGCGCTGTCGCTCAGAACGATCTCGCCCGTTTGCAGCACATAGCCGCGGCTGGCGATCTGCAAGGCCATCAGCGCGTTCTGTTCGACCAGCAGGATGGTTGTCCCCTGGCGGTTGATCTCCTCGACCGTGCTGAAGATGGCTTCGACCAGCACCGGAGCCAGGCCCATCGACGGCTCATCCAGCAGTAGCAACGTTGGCCGCGACATCATCGCCCGGCCCATCGCCAACATCTGCTGCTCGCCGCCGGACATCGTGCCCGACACCTGGCTGCGCCGCTCCTCTAGCCGCGGAAACAGCTCATAGACCCGCTCGATGTCCTCAAGAATGCCCGCCTTGTCCTTGCGATGGAACGCGCCCATCTCCAGGTTCTCCAACACGGTCATGCGCGAGAAAACGCCGCGCCCTTCTGGCACCATGGCGACGCCCTTGGCTGCCAGTTGGCTGGGCTTGTACTTGCTCAGGTCTTCGCCGTTGAGCTTCACAGAGCCGTTACTGGGTCGCATGAGGGCGCAGATGGTGCGCAGCGTCGTCGTCTTGCCCGCGCCGTTGCCGCCGATGAGAGTGACGATCTCGCCCTTCTCCACACTGAGCGAGATACCCTTCAGGGCGTGGATTTTGCCGTAGTAGGCGTGTACGTCGTCGATCTCCAGCATGGCCATTATGCCGCCTCCACTGAATCGATCGTCAGGTGCGACGCCCCGGCCGCGCCCCGGCCGAGATAGGCCTCGATGACCCGCGGGTTGCTCTGGATGTCGGCCGGCGCGCCCTGGGCGATCTTCTCGCCGTAGTCGAGCACGGTGATGTCTTCAGAGATGCCCATGACCACGCGCATGTCGTGCTCGATGAGCAGGATAGTGATGCCGATCTCGTCGCGCAGATTGCGGATGAACTCGGTCGTCTCGGCCGTCTCGCGCGGGTTCATGCCCGCCGTCGGCTCGTCGAGGAGCAGCAGCTTGGGGTTGCCGGCCAGGGCGCGGGCAATCTCCAGCCGCCGCTGGTCGCCATAGGGCAGATTGCGGGCCAGGCTGTCGCCCTTGCCCCGCAGCCCGACGAAACGCAGCAATTGGCGCGCCTCCTCGGTGGCCTTCTCCTCCTCGGCCCGCGTGCCCGGCAACCCCAGCACCGAACCGAACCAGCGCGAATGCAAGCGCGGTTCCATGCCCGCCAGGATGTTCTCAAGAGCCGACATCAGCGAGAAGAGGCGGATGTTCTGGTAGGTGCGGGCAATCCCCAGCCGGGTGATCTTGTCCGGCGAGCGCCCCTTCAACGAGACACCGTCAAAGATGATGTCGCCATCGTCGATCTGGTAGAAGCCGGTGATGCAGTTGAAGAAAGTCGTCTTGCCCGCGCCATTGGGACCGATGATGCTGACGATACCCCCTTTGGGGATGCTGAAGCTCAGCCGGTTGACGGCGACCAGTCCGCCGAAGCGCTTGGTGACGTTGGTTGTTTCCAGGATGTTTGCCATCGGGTTCCTCTCTGCCCTAGACCAGCGGTTGGGTGACCTCGTGGCGGGGCGCTTCCAGCTCGACCACGTCCGGCGGGTTATCTTCGCCGGCGTGTAGTTCGCGCCGCCGCACGGCCGACGGCACCAGCCCCTCCGGCCGCACCAGCATCATGACGATCAGCAACATGCCGTAGATGAGCAGCCGGAACTCGACGAATTCGCGCAATAACTCCGGCAGCCCGACCAACACAAACGCGCCCAGAATCACGCCCGGCAGGCTGCCCACGCCGCCGACGATGATGATCGCCAGCACGTTGATGGAGATAAGCAACTCGAAGCTGTTGGGGAAGACAGAGCCGACGCGCGCGCCGAAGATGGCCCCCGACAGCCCGGCGAAGCCCGCGCCGATGGCAAACGCCAGCAGTTTGCTGCCCACCAGGTTGATGCCCACGGCCTCGGCCACGTCCTCATCTTCGCGCACGGCCATCCACTGTCGTCCGGCGCGCCCGTCGCGCAGCCGCCAGGCGATGAACAGAGCCAGGAGGCAGGCGACCAGCAGCAGGTAGTAGTAGTGTTGGGGCGTGACCAGCGTCAGGGGGCCGAGGCTCGGCCGGCCGACGTCGAGAATGCCCTGCGCGCCGCCGATGACCGGTTTCAGCAGGTCGGAGCGCACCAACACGCGGATGATCTCGCCAAAGCCCAGGGTGACGATGGCCAAATAGTCACCACGCAGACGCAATACAGGGATGCCCAGGAAGATGCCGAAGAGCACCGCCGCCAGCACGCCGATGGGCATGGCGATCCAGAAGTTGATCCCCAGACCCAGGTTGCCCGTCGAGGTCAGCAGCGAAGTCACATAGGCGCCCACGGCGAAGAAGGCGACATAGCCCAGGTCGAGCAGCCCAGCGAAGCCGACGACGATGTTGAGACCGAGAGCCATGAGGATGAACGTGCCCACCTGGGTCATGACATTGGTCAGGAACGTGCCCAGGATGCGCGGCAAGACCAACAACAGCACCACGGTGACAACCAGAACGATGATCGAATTGCGCCGCCGCTGCTCCGGCGTGATGGTCGTCATTCGTTGTTGCCGGCGCGCCCGCCCGCTGAACTCCCACCACATGGTGATGGCCAGCGAGAGGACAAAGACAATAACGGCCGCCAACTGGGTGATGCCCTTGGTCGGGAAGAACAGGCGCACGAGGGCTCGATCCAGGAACTGATTGGCGATGTTGAGCGGCACATCGGAGAACAAGCTGAAGATCAGGGTGATGAGTACGGTGTTGATCAGCGGCCGCCGCGGGCGCGGAGGGATCAGATGGATGGCCGCGCCGATCAGACCCAGCGTGGCCATGATGGCCAGCAGCAGCAAGCTACCTTGCAGCGCGCCGCGTCCGGCCGTCAGGATGTCGAGCAGCTGCGGAGAGACGTTGACGAAGTAGTCGCGGATGTTGGTCCACCACCCGGCCAGACCGATCAGAAGCACGGTGGGCACGCCAGTCAGAAGACCCGCCAGGAGGCCGGCCAGCAGCAACGGCACGGGGGCACGGCGCGCCTCGCTCTTGCCCGCGGCCAGGTAGCCGGCATAGAAAGCTGGGGCGAAGAGGAGCAGTTGGCCCAGCGTCAGGACGCCCACGATCATGCTGCGTTGGTCGAAGGTTTGCACCATGCCGATGACGGCGGCGACAAGGACGCTTACGCCGAGGATGAGGCCAATTTGAATGGCGCGACGCCAGTTGATTGCGTTCATATTGCCCCCCTTACGCCTTCTTCTCTGCCAGCCGCTCGCCAATGATGCCCTGCGGCCGGAAGATGAGCACCAGCACCAGCAGCAGGAAGGCGGTGACATCCTTCAACTGGTGTGCGCCCGGCGCGCCCAGCCCTTCCAGAATCAGCGGCGGGCCGACAGCCTCGATGACACCCAGGAAGAAACCGCCCAGTGCCGCGCCGGGGATGCTGCCGATGCCGCCCAGCACAGCAGCGGTGAACGCCTTAATGCCCGGCACGAAGCCCATCGAGAAGATGACCTGCTTGAACACCAGCCCCCACAGCACGGCGGCGACGCCAGCCATCATCGCGCCGATGGCAAACGTCGTGGCGATGGCCCGGTCAACGTCGATACCCATCAGCGCGGCCACGTCCTTGTCTTCGGCCACGGCGCGGATGGATTTACCGGTCTTGGTCTTCTGGACGAATATATAAAGGGCAATGAGGGCCACAATCGAGACGATAATGACGATCAGGCGCACCTTCAGGAAGTCGAGGCCCAGCACGTTGACGCGCCCTTCCAGGACGATGGGCACGGGGAAGGCCTTCACGGCCGACCCGAAAAAGCCACGGAAGATGTATTGCCAGAAGAAAGAAGCGCCGATGGCGGTGATGAGCGGCACAAGACGCGGCGCGCGCCGCAGCGGCCGGTAGGCGATCCGCTCGGTCAACAAGGCGACGGCCATAGAGGTCAGCACCGAAAAGACAGTCACCAGCACCAGGTAAATGATCGGCTGCTCGTTAATGAAGCCGGATGCGGCCAACGTGCTGGCAATGAGATAGGTCGAAGCCATAGCGCCGGACATGAAGAACTCGCCGTGGGCAAAGTTGATCATGAACAGGACGCCATAGACCATGGTGTAGCCTAGAGCGATGAGCGCATACAGACCACCCTGTGACAGTCCGGAGATAAAGAAGTCGAGCCAGTCGTCCGTGTTATAGGCCGTTCCTGCGCCGAAGAACAGCTTGCGAACGATGCCAATGATCACGCCAACGATGATCAGGATGCGGAAGGCCCACAACCAGACGTCGATCCAGTCTATATCCCTGAGGCGTTGCGACAGCGTCATACCAGGCCTCCTGTTTCCTAGCAAAAGTGGGCCGGTCGCCAGGCGGCCGGCCCACAAACATCAGGGTCTAACTAGTCCTTGTTGCTCCAAACCGGGACGAACTCGCCGTTCTCGACGTGGCTCACCGCGATCCGAGCGTCAGCGCAGTCGCCGTACTGCGAGCAGGTCAGCGAACCGGTGATGCCCTGGTAGCCAGACGTCGCCGCGACAGCGTCGCGCAGCGCCTGGCGGCCGACGAGCAATGTGCCGTCCGCGCCCTGCTGGGCCACTGCTTCCACAGCATTCAGAAGCATGTTGGTGGCGTCAAAGGCATGGGCATGGTAGACGTTGGTCGGCTCGGAGCCGAACATGTCCTGGTACATGGGAATGAACTCGTCCTGGTACATCTTGTTGTCGAAGGACAGGTCCGGGCCGGAGAGGTACATCCCTTCCGACGTGCCGGGCGTCGCTTCCAGGAAGGAGGGCGAGAAAACGCCATCGGCCGCGGCCAGGATGGTGTTCTCCAGACCGGGGATGGTCCGGGCCGTGTTGGTCAGCAGCGGGGCCAACGGCTGGAAGACGGGGTAGAACAGGAACTCCGGCTCGGCCGCCGCGATGGAGGTCAGCAGCGGTTCGACGTTGGTCGCGTCGGCAGCCTCGGCCTCAAAGCCGACGCCCTCGCCGCCCAACGCCTGGAAAGCGTCGTAGAACGCGCTGGCCAGACCTTCGGTGTAGGGGTCGCCGTCATGGATGGCCGCGGCCTTGGTCAGGCCCAGCTCCTGGTAGGCGAAGGTGGCCATCGCCGCGCCCTGGATCAGGTCGTTGTGGGCCGTGCGGAAGTAGCCGGGCTTCCACGCCTGGTCCGGGTCGGTCAGGGCCGGAGAGGTGTTCGACGGGGAGATCATCAGATAGCCCGCGTCGGAGATGATGGCAGCCATGGGCACACCAGCGCCGGAGCAGCTGGTGCCGATGACGCCGACGACCTGCGGATTCGAGACGATCTTCTGACCGGCCGCCTGGCCGCCTTCGGCGCTACAGCCGTCGTCTTCCGCCTGCAACTCAACCGGGTGGCCAAGTATTTCGGGGCGCATGGCAATGGCGATCTCGACGCCGTGCTGCGAGTCGGTGCCCAACTCGATGTTCGGGCCGCTAATGACCAGGGCGGAGGCGATCAGGATGGGGTCGCCGGGAGCGATCTCGACGCAGCCCAGCGCGTCGGTGCACTCCATCGAGGTCTCGCCCACAGGCTCATCGGTGGCTTCCATGGCCGGTTCTTCGGTTGCCATGTCCCCGGCAGGGACATCGGTGGCCACCGGGGTTTCGGTCGTGCCCCCGCTGCCACAGGCCACCAGGCCCAGGGCCAATACGAATACCAGCAAAGCCAGCAAAGATAGACGTTTCATTGTTCCTCTCCTCTATTCCTTTTTCAACGTAATCGTAAAGCGTCTGCTCTACAGTGTGCCGAATGGCTCGGCGCGGTGCCGGGGCATCGGCCCGGCTATTAACAAACCAACTTCTCTCCCTAAGCTTGTCAAGACAGTAACTTCCGTCCCTGCAACCACCTCCTCGATGTGATCGGCTGCCAATAAACATAGCCCAGGCTATGGGCTATGGGGATGGAATTCTAGTGACACCTCTGTCACTTGTCAAACAGGCGACATCACTGCGCGGTGTAACCGGGTTAGGAACGCCTATTCGTAATCCTCCAGCACCTCGGTGTATTGCCCCGTCACCATGAAGACCACACGCTCGGCCAGATTCGTGGTGCGGTCACCGATGCGCTCCAGGTTGTGGGCGATCCAAAGCAAATAAGTGGGCAACTCGGCCACGTTCTGGGTGTGCATGGTCTCCATCGCCTCAGCGAAGAACTTACGGTAGTGGCGGTTGATCTTCTGGTCACGCTTGACGATGGCCGTGGCCTTCTCCGCGTCGCGGTCCATATAGGCGGTAATGGCCCGGTTGAGCATGTCGCGGGCGCGCTTGGACATTTTCGGCAGACGCGACAGCTTGAGGCGCTTGGGCGCTTGCTCGGCCGTTTCCGGCACACCCTCTTCGTCCACCACTACTTCGGGCGCGCCGTCGCCTTCGGCAGCCGCGTCCTCCGGCACGCCGTCCTCGTCGTCCACCACTTCCGGCGGCAACGACAAAGGCAACGCCATCCCCGTCATGCGCGTGACGATGCGCGCGATGCCGGCGGCATGGTCGCCAATGCGCTCCAACTCGATGGCGAAGTGGATGGCGGCGATGACCGTGCGCAAATCGCGGGCCATGGGCTGTTGCGTCGCCAGGACGATGTAGCACTTCTCCTCAATCTGGAAGCGCAACCGGTTGATGTCGGCGTCGCCGGCGATGACCGCCTCGGCCAGGATGACGTTGCTGTTCATCAGCGCCTCGACGGCATTGCCGATGGCGACATCGACCATGCTGCCCATGGCCAGGATGGACTGATTGATCTCGTTCAACTCCGTATCGAGCAAGGCGCGTGTCGTCATGCCGGCTATCCTACTCCGGAAGTCCGCAATTGGGCCAGCAACGCGCCCACAGCGGAGGCGTCATCGACCAACGGCGCGCCGTGGCCACAGGCCAGAACGCGGGGCGCGCAGCTCAGGAGCCGCACGGCCGTGCGTCCGGCCGCGGCCGGGTCGGCGGTGATGCGTGGCGGCGTCAGTTGCAGCCGGCCGCCACGGGTGTTCAACGCGTCGGCGGCAAAGACGATGCCGGCCGTCGGGCAGTGGAGCGCATGCTGGTCGGGCGTGTGGCCGGGCGCGGCCAGCACACGCGACAGGCCCAGGATGGGCAGTTCGTCGCCGTCAGCCACGGGCCGGACGGCCGCGCGATCCACTGCCCCATAGCGCACGAAACGATCCAGGAAGAATTGCGCCAGCCGGGGCATATGGTTGGGTGAACGCCCCTCGACCAGCAGCGCTGCTGTGGCCGCCGAGGCGTAGACCGCCGCCCCGGAGCGCTGTTGCACCGCCGCGGCGCTGCCGGCGTGGTCCATGTCGGCGTGGGTGATGAAGATGCGCTTCAGGTCACCCGGCTGCCCGCCAAATTCGGCCAGGCGCGCAAAGATGAGATCGGCCTTGCCGGGCGTGGCCGCGTCGATCAACGTGTAGCCGTCGGCGTCACGGCACAAGTAGCAGTTGACGCTGCCGGCATCGATCCACAGGACATCGGCCCACGACGCCGCATCGGAGCCAGAGCCAGCCTCAGGCGTCGGCATCAACCGTCTCCTCCAGCAAATGGGCGGCACGGGCATCAAAGGCGGCGCGCACGGCCTCATAGTCGGCGCGGGGCAGCGGCTTCAACCCCATCGTCTGCTGGCGCAGCACGGCCGCGAGCTTGGAGAAGTGCGTTGCCGGGATGCGTGATTCCTTCACGTCCAGTTTGTCGATGCTCTGTGTCGTGAAGACGATGATGGGCAGCACCGGAACCTCGGCATTGGGCGCGACTTCCTTGACCAGAGCGGCCATCCTGGCCGTCATGCCCTCAACCTCGCGGGTGGGGTTGCCCAGTCCCTCGCGGCCAAAGTAGCGGCGCATCCCCAGCCCCGTCTGTCGCCACTGGTCGCCGTGGGCGCTGATGTTGCCGCCCTGATACTTGGCCAATAACACGATGACGCCGGTCGGCAGCAGCAGCACATGTGGCGCGGGCAGCAGGTAGTGATAGAGGCGGCCGTCCTTGCGGCCGAACTTGCCGGCCGCCTTGTCCAGCACCTGGTCGATGCGCGGCCGGCGCACATAGCGATGTGACAGGTACAGACCGACCTGCGACAGCGCAAAGCCGATGGCCAGCGCGGTCAACTGGAAGAGGAAGATGCGCGGGTCGCGGCTGAAAAAGATGATCAGCAGCCCCGCCACTAACACCAGCAGCCCCAACAGGCTAACCAGCTGCCCGGCCCTGGCCAGCCGGGCGATTCGTTTTTCGTCACGTAATACGATCATAATATGCTTCGTTGCTTTCTACCGCGCCGTCCCAGAGAGCCATGCCTCTGCGCGTCCCTACTCCGTCGCTTCCTGGCTCTCCCACCCGCGGCCATTCGCACGGCCGTTCTGGGAGCCATTGTCAGGGCCGTTACCGGGACCATACCGCCCCAGTACCAGGCACGCGTTCTGCCCGCCCAGGCCGAACGAGTTTTTCAGGGCCACACGGATATCGGCCGGGCGCGGCGCGTTGGGCACATAGTCCAGATCGCACGCCGGGTCAGGCGTCTCGTAGTTCCATGTCGGCGGAATCAGCCCGCGCGACAGGGCCAGCGTCGTGAAGATCGACTCGATTGTGCCCGCGCCGCCCATGGCATGACCCATCGACGACTTGGTGCTGCTGATGGGCACTTCGTAGGCGCGTTCGCCGAACAGCCGCTTGATGGCCAGCGTCTCTATGGCATCGTTGACCGGCGTCGATGTGCCGTGGGCGTTGATATAGCCCACCTGCTCCGGCGACAGCGCCGCGTCGTCCAGCGCCCACTGCATGGCCCGGACAGCCCCCTTGGCCTCCGGATCGGGCGCGGCGACGTGGTAGGCGTCCGACGAGGTGGCATGGCCCAGCACTTCGCCATAGATATGCGCGCCGCGGGCCACGGCCGTCTCCAGCCGCTCTAACACGACGATGCCGGCCCCCTCGGCCAGGATGAAGCCGTCGCGGTCCCGATCGAACGGCCGGCTGGCCCGCTCCGGAGTGTCGTTGAAGTGGGTCGATAGCGCTCGCATGGCCCCAAAGCCGGCGATGGCCGCGCCGTGGATCAACCCCTCGACGCCACCGGCAAACATGATATCGGTCGTGCCGCGCCGGATGACCTCCGCCGCCTCGCCGATGGTCTGTGTGCCCGTGGCGCAAGCGGCGACAGTCGTGCCGATTGGCCCTGTCGAGCCGGTCATCAGACTGACATGATGGGACGGCATGTTAGCCAGGAACATGGTCATGGCGAAGGGGTTGACCGCCCGTGCGCCCCGCTCGCGAAAGACATCATACTCCTCGAAAGCGCGTTCAATGCCGCCGACGGCCGTGCCGATGTGGACGCCGGTGCGGTCGGGGTCGGGGATGCGCTCCGGCAGGCCGGCGTCGGCCAGGGCCATGCTCGCCGCGGCGACGGCCAACTGCGAGGCGCGCGACATCCGCCGAGCCTCCTTGAAGTCCATGTAGTCGCGGGGATTAAAGTCCTTCACTTCGCCAGCGATGCGCGTGGCGAGGTCGGTCGCGTCGAACTGGGTGATGGGGCCGATACCGGAAACGCCGGCCAGCAGATTGGCCCAGCTCTCCTCAACAGAGTGGCCCAGCGGGCTGAGCATGCCCATGCCGGTGATGACAACGCGCGGCCGCCCGCGCGCATCGGTGAACGTGTTATCCATATTGTTTTCTTCCCGAGTCATTATTGTTGCCGACCAGCGCCTCGGCACGCCGGTCGGAATGTTGCGCAGCGCCAGGCCGGGTCAGGGCCTGGGCGCCAGGCGGGCAGCGATGGCAGCCACGATGCCCCGTTCGGCCACTTGCCGCGCCTGGCCAATGGCCTGCCGCATAGCGTAGGCGTTGGAGCGGCCGTGGGCAATAATCACAACCCCGTTGACGCCCAGAAGTGGCGCGCCGCCCACTTCGTCGGGGTTCAACTGGTCGCGCACGCGGCGGAAAGCCGGCCGCGCCAGCGCGCCACCGATCTTGGTCAGCGTGCCGGCCATCATGTATTTGCGGATGGTGTCGGACATGTAGCCGGCCACCGCCTCGGCCGTCTTCATCATAATATTGCCAGCAAAGCCGTCGATGACGCCAACCTCGGCCGCGCCGGCCACAAACTCCTTCGGCTCGATGTTGCCGATGTAGTTCAAGCCGCTGGCCGCCAGCAAGGGGATGGCCTCCTTGACGAGCATGTTGCCCTTGCCGGCCTCCTCACCGTTGGAGATGAGGGCCACGCGCGGCCGGGCGATGCCCCGCATCCGCTCCACGTAGACGCTGCCCATCTGGCCGAACTGGAGCAGGTACTCTGGCTTGGCGTCGGCGTTGGCCCCGTTGTCGATCAGCATTGGCTTGCTCTCAATCGGGAAGATGACGCCCATAGCCGGGCGCAACACGCCGGGAATACGCCCCAGGCCCGTTTGCCGCAGAGTGGCCACAGCCAGAATCGCGCCGGTGTTGCCCGCGCTGACGAAAGCATCGGCCTCGCCGGCGCGCACGAGCGCCAGGCCGACGTGCATCGACGATTGCCGCTTGTCGCGCGCGGCGGCCGCGGGTGAGTCTTTCATGCCGATGGCCTCGGCGGCGGGGCGCACCTCGATGGCCAGCCCGGCCGTGTCGTGCGTTGCCAGTTCCGCCTCGATCCGCCGCTGGTCGCCCACCAGGATGATCGCGTCGCCGAAGCTGCGCGCGGCCTGCACGGCCCCGGCCACGTCCGGCCCAGGATGGTCATCGCTCCCCATGGCGTCAACAACGATCCGCATAGCTACCTGCCTGTGAACAGATTAGCCAGCGATTCTAGCACAATTGTAACGATTCGCGATGAGGGGACGGCGGCGGGGAATAGCCTAGTGGGCGAGGGCCACCAGCGGCAGAGGCACGAAGCACAGAAAGAACAGGGCCAGGGTCAGCACGCCCAACGCCCGGCGACGCGGGTCGAGGCCGCTGATGTCCTCCAGCGGCCGGGCATGGTAGCGGCCGAAGGCCAGCAGCAGGACGATCCACAGCCCCCACGTCACCGCCGGCGCGCCTTGCAGCCAGGAATAGACGATGATGAGCGCCAGCCCGGCGATGACCGGCCAGAAGAGCAGCCGCGCCCGCTGGCCAATGAGGGCATAGGCCACGTGACCGCCGTCGAGCTGCCCAACCGGTATCAGGTTCAGCCCAGTCACAAATAGCCCCACCCAGCCGGCCCAGGCGACTTGATTCAGGTAGACATCGACGCCGCCGCCGGGCAGGAGGCGGCCGAAGACCAGCAGCTTGGCCAGCAGGTAGAGGACCGAGTTGCCCTCGAACGGTTGGCCAACGGCAATCGGCCCCAGGTCGGAGGTGGCCAGGCCATAGAGCAACAGCGGCACGGCAAAGACCAGCCCCGCCAGCGGCCCGGCCACAGCCACGTCAAACAGCGCCCGCCGGCTGCTGACCGGCCCACGCAGTTGGATAAACGCTCCCAGCGTGCCGAAGTAGGAGAAGGGCATGGGGATGAAGAAGGGCAGCGTCACCGGCACGTTGTGGCGGCGGGCAGCGAAATAGTGACCCATCTCGTGCGCGCCCAGGATGAGCAAGACGCTGCCGGCAAAGGGCCAGCCACGCCAGATCTGCAGCGCCTGCTCCTGGGTCAGCGCCCCATAGCCCGCGCCGACGAACAGCGTCGAAGCGATGGTCAGCAGAAAAAGGACGAGGTTGATGATCCAGCGCGTGCGCCCGTGGGTGAAGACGACCGGCAAGGCAACCACCGCGGTGCGGCCGTCTTCCTCCTCGCTGACCATTGGCGTGTAGCCGTGACGTTCGAAGCGCTGGCGCAACTCGCCATAGCACTCGGCCGGCTCACACAGCAGCCGGCCGCGGAAGCGGATGTAGCCCTTGTCCGGATAATCGAGCGTGGTGTCGGCAACGGCAAACAGGCCAGCCAGCTCCTGACGCAAAGCGTCGACCTGGCCGTAAAGTTGGCTGTCCAGCACCGGGGGGGGTTGGGCTTCCATGTGGGCTGCGTCGCCGCTTAGGGCTTTGCCTTGGCGTCGTCGGGCGAAGTCGAAGACTGGACGACCGGCTCAACAACATCCTCGTCGTCGCCCCAATTGACGATCCAGATGCAGGCTCCAGCCACCAGCGTCGTGATGAGGATGAGCCAGAACCACTGCATCGGCAGCAGGCCGACGTCGCGCGCCTCATAGAGGAGGATGGCGTTCATGCCGACGGCCAGGACAATCCAGGCGGCCAGACTCGTATGGCGCAGAACCCAGTCTTTGATGGCTTCCATGGGCTGAATAATAACGGGGTTGCCTTAGAAATGCACGCCTTCTAACCAACGGCAAGGTCTGGCGTGGCCATCAGCCACGCGCCGTCGCCTGTCCCCCCGCTCCGCGACTTTCCAATGCCGCCCACGCCGCCGCCACCTGTGCCTCCGTCTCTCGCAGCAACCCATCGGTGACGATGACCACATCCGCACGGGCGATCTTATCGGCCTGGGGACTCTGCGCGTCAATGCGGGTGGCGGCGTCGGCCTCGGCCATGCCGCGGCAAACGCGCAGGCGGGCCATCTGCGTCTCGCGGCGGCACGCCGTCACCCAGACCTGATCGCAGGTCTCGGCCAGTGGCCCCTCCAACAGCTTGATGGCTTCGATGACGATCACTGACGCGTCGCTGGCGGCCACGTGCCGGGCGATGGCCAGTCGCACGGCCGGGTGCAAGATGGCCTCCAACTGTTGCAGGCGCGCCGGGTCGCCAAAGACGACCGCGCCCAGGGCAGCGCGGTCGATGCCGCCGTCGGCGCGACGCACGCCCTCGCCGAACACGGCCACCACCTGCGCCTGAATGCCGGCGTCGCCGGCCAGCAGATCGTGGACGACGCGATCGGCGTCGATGGTCAGCGCGCCGCGCTCGGCGGCCAGCCGCATGACGGCCGACTTGCCCGTGGCGATGTTACCCGTCAGCCCGATGACCCAGCGACTCATGCGCCAATGCCTCCCATTCGCCATAGAGCGCTTCCTGCCGCGCCTGCGCCGCCTCATAGGCCGCCGTCAGGCGTTGCAACTCGGCGTAGTCCTGGGCCGCGGCGGCCACTTGCAGCGCCTGGCCCAACTCGGCCATCTCCGCGTCGGCGGCGGCAATGCCGTGTTCGACGGCGGCCAGCGTCTTGGCCCGCCGGCGTTGCTCGTTCTTGCTCAGTTGCGGGGCGGCGGCCGCCGCCCCGTTGGCGGGGGTATCCGGCACGGCGGCCGGGGCCACTTCGGCGACGGCGCTCTTGCCGGCCCGCGCGGCCAGGTACTCCTGATATGGCCCGCGGAACACTTCCAGCCGCATCTCGCCCGCGCCGTCGTCGCGCAACTCCCATATCTGGCTGGCCAGGCGGTCGACCAGATAGCGGTCATGGGTTACCAGCAGGATCGTGCCGTCGAACGCCTCCAGCGCCGCCTGCAACGTCTCCTGTGAGGCGATGTCGAGGTGGTTGGTCGGCTCGTCGAGGAGCAGGAAGTTGGCGTTCTCCAGCACCAGAATGGCCAATGCCAGCCGCGCCCGCTCGCCGCCGCTCAGCGTCCTGACCTGGCTGAAAACATCGTCGCCGCGGAACAGGTAGCGCGCCAGGACGTTGCGCGCCTCGCTGATGGGCATGTCCTTGTGGCGCAGCAGCTCGTCGAGGACGGTCGCCTCCGGGTTGAGCGCCTCCTGCGCCTGGGCGAAGTAGCCGATGTGGAGGCTGGCGCCGAGCGACAGCCGGCCGGCCAGCGGCTCCAATTGGCCGAGGATGACCTTGAGGAAGGTCGTCTTGCCCGTACCGTTGGGGCCGATGAGCGCGGCCGTCTCCAGGCGGTGCAACTCCAACGCATCGACGGTGAACAGCGGCCGGTCGGGGTAGCCCACAGTCAGGTCAGCGGCGCGCAGGACGATGTTGCCGCTGCGGAAGCGGGCGTCGAGGCGCATGTTGACCACCGGCGGCTGTGTCGGCGCGGGCAGCGCGGCGACGGCCGACTCCAGTTCGGCCAGCGTCGCCGCCGGCCGCTGCAACGCCAGTTCGTCGGCGATGCGCGCCCAGCCGCGGGTGCGCAGGTCACTGATGGCCCCCAACCCGCCGGCGCGCACGGCCTCCAACTCGCGCGCCAGACGCGACAACCTGCCCCAGGCCATCTGCGTGCGTTGTCCGGCGATGTTGCGGCGGATGAAGTCGATCTCCTTGGCCACGTGCTCGCGGAAAACCTCATAGTCGCGTTGCAAGCGCTGCCAGCGCTCCTGGCGCTGGGTCAGGTAGGCGCTGTAGTTACCCCGGTAGGTCTCGATGCCGCTGCGGCTCATCTCCCAGATGGTCTTGGCCACCCGGTCGAGAAAGTAACGGTCGTGGCTGACCACCAGCACCGCGCCGGCCCAGGTATTGAGCGTGTTCTCCAGCCACTCAATGGCCTGCACGTCAAGGTGATTGGTCGGCTCGTCAAGGATGAGCAGGTCGGGCGCTTCCAGCAGCAGGCGGCCGAGCAGGACGCGCGTCTTCTGGCCGCCGCTCAACTGCGACAGCGGTTGATCCCACGTCGAGCGATCAAAGCCCAGCCCGGTCAGGATCATGCGCACGCGGGTATCGTAGTCATAGCCGCCGCCGACTTCGTACTGCGCTTGTAGCTGGCTGTACTCGTCCAGCAGCTCCTCGTGGGCCTCGGCCGTGGCCATTTCGTGCTCCAGGGCGCGCAAACGCTCCTCGGTCGCCCGCAGCTCGCTGAAAACAGTCAGCATCTCGTCGTAAACAGTCTGTTCAGCGATCGCGCCGACGAAGGCCGCGGACGACTCCTGCGACAGGTAGCCGATGCGTGTGCCGCGCGCCAGGTGGACGGAGCCGGCCGATGGCTGCGCTCGCCCAGCCAGGATGAGCAGCAGCGTCGTCTTGCCCACGCCATTGGGGCCGACGAGGCCGATCTTGCCGTCACGCGGGATGCTGACGCTGACGCCACTGAAGACGTCGAATTCGCCGAATGACTGGCTGACGCGGGTTGCGTTGAGGATAGCCATGGGCCTGATTATAGCGCTCTTTCGATGAGAGAGGGATTGAGCCGAAGAACGGACGGGCGAGCGAGCGACAGCGAGGGGAAATAAGGGACTCTACTGGCCGAGTTGGCGCTCTAGTTCGTCGGCCGTGGCCCGCGCTTCGCTCCAGTTAGAGAGACGATAGTAGCGGATGGCTGTCTCCAGGTCACCGCGGGCGGCGACGATGGAAGCGGCGCGGGCGCAGCCGTTTGCGCCGGGGTCGCCGTGGAGGCAAGCCTGGAGGTAGGCCGCGAGGGCAGCGTCTTCGTCGCGGCTGTCGAGCAGCTCGCCCAACGCCAGCCAGCGCCGTCCGTCGCCGGGAGCCAGGGCCAGCCCCTGCTGATAGAGGGCGATGGACTTATCGGGCGCGCCGGCCGCGGACAAGCTGGCCAACCAGAAGTAGCCCGCCGGGTTGTCCGGTTGCACGGCAATCGCCTGTCGGGCCAGCGCGGCGTCATCGTGGGCCAGCACGGCCATGTAGCCGGTATAGTCTGTGGCGCAGGTCAGCAGGCCGGCCCAGACGGCCGAACGGCGCGCCGTGTCGCCGGCCGCGTGCAGCAACAGGCCCTCGTACCAGCCGGCGCGGCAACGGGCCGCCGTCAGCGGCGCGGCCACAGCGGCAGCCGTCGCCGCGTTGCGGGTCGAGTCCAGCAGCACGCCCCCGGCCAACTGCCCGGCGCGATTGACCGGTCGCGCGGTGAAGGTCAGCACAGACAGCAAGAGCAGCGCGGCCAGGCCGATGATCCATGGCGACCAGCGTTGAAACGGATCGGCCGCCCGCTCGGTCTGCGGGGTCGTGCCGCCCATGATCAGCCCCAAAACGTACCAGAGGACGATACCGCCCAGCGTGCCCAGGGCCACGGCATCGGTCAGACTGTAGAGCGCGTGCGCCGCCAGCGCGCCCACCAGCCCGGCGGCCCATAGCCGCGACAGGGCGCGGGCAGGGCGCACGCGAGCCAGCCCCCAGCCCGACCACACGGCCACGCCCAACAGCAACACCAGCAACAGCCCGCCCAGGATGCCGAAATCGAGCGCGGTCTGAAGGTACAGGTTGTGGGCGTCTTCGATGACGGCCGATTGGGCGACGGGCACCAGCGGGTAGACCAGCCGCGCCAGCAGGCCGAACGTGCCCAGGCCCATGCCCCACACGGGATGGTCACGGATGCCGGCCAGCGCCTGGCCCCAGATGCCCATACGCGGCCCGATGACGCTCTGCCACGAGTTGGCTCCGGCGAAGACAAACCACTCGCGCAGCGGCGACAGCGCGAGTGTCGCCAGGACGAGCGCGGCCGCGCCCAGGCCGATAACCAGTGTCTTCCAGCGCGGGCGTGCGCCGAGGGTGAGGGCCAGCAGCACGCCGGTCGCGGCGGCCATCAGGCCCGTGCGCGATTGCGTCAGCACCAGCGCCGCTACCAAGAGCAGCACCAACGGCACAAGCGCCGCCAGCAGTCGCCGCCGTTTCGTCCACCACGCGCCGGCGGCCAGGGCCACAGCAAAAGGGACAATCAGCGTCAGCACGCCGGCCACTTCGTTGGTCGGCAGGGCGTGTTCCCAGCCCAGGCGGGCGGCCAGCCAGCCCGTCTGCGGCAGAAAGAAGAGCTTGTCGACACTGCGCATGGCCAGCGGGGCCAGCACGGCAACGACACCACCCAACGCCAGAAAGACCCATGTCGGCCCATTTAGTCGCGTGACCCGCCGGCCCTTGCGCCGGACGGCCGTCCGGGCTGGCCAGTTGGCGACAGTGAAGAATAGGGCAATCGACCAGGCGAGTGTGGCGGCGCGCGGCCAACTGACGTCCCACGGCGCGGGGCTGAGCAACATGGCCGCGGGCAGAAAGAAAAGCGCCAGCGCCGCTGCCGGCCCGTTGAGAGCCATCGGCCGGGAGAAGCGCCCCATGCGCGCGCGCCGGACGATGAACGGGGCGGCCAGGAGCAACAACGCCGCCAGCGACAGCGGCCTCGGTGCCCACCCCGTCGCCAGCAGCAACGGCGCAGTCAGTACCAACACGGCTACATCGATCGTGCTCGTTCGCAAGAAAACGGCGTGCGACTCAAGGCGGTTGGCGAGTGGTTCGTCCACGGACTCCTCAGGCAACAACAGGATCGAATGGCGCTTGAGCGGGCCGGGCCTAAGGAACGGGTGGTGTTCGTGTGGCCGGGATTGTGCCTGTGACGGTCGGCAAGACTTCTGGGCCGCCCGGCGGCGTCTTGGTGGGCTGAACGGTGCCGAAGACGGGCGGTGTCGCTGTTCCCCCAAAGATAGGGGGCGTCGTCGTCGGGAAGGTGGGCGGTGTTGAGGTCGCGTTTGACGGCGGGGGCGGCGCGGACGTGGGTCGCGGCGGGCGCGGGGTGTCCCCCGGCTCTGGCTCCGGCAGCTCGGGCGTGGTTATGACGAGTATCGGGAACGTTGGCGTCGGCAGCAGCAGCGGCGGCCGGGTGGGAAAGAGCGCCGGGAAGGTGGGCGTCGGCAGGTAGGGGCGCGCCGTGGACGCGATCGCAGTCGTGGCGGTGGCCACCGGCAACAAGATGATGACGCCCACCGGCGGCAGCCGTAGCTCCATGCCCGCCGTCAGTTCCGGCGCGGCCAGGCAATTGGCGACAATGAGTTCCTCCGGCAAGATGCCGCGGGCCATGGCCAACGCTTCAACCGTGTCGCCCACCTGGGTCACATAGGCAACCCACCAGTCCGGAGCGCGGCACTCGGCCGTGGCCACAACCCCGGCAAAGAGTGCTGTCGCCGTGGCGGCGACGCTGTCCACCGGTGCCGTGGTCACCAATGCGGTGGTCGCCGGCGCAGCAGCGGCCGTTGTCGACGTGGTCATCTCGCCCAGAGCAGTGGCTGTCGCTTCGGCCGCCGCGCCCACGGCAGTCGTGCCCGTTGGGTCCGCGCCCAACTGCCCGATGCTCATATCGACCGTCGCCGCCAACGTCGGCAGGGTCACGACGACCCCCTGCGAGCCGGCGCGCCCGCGCTCACCCAGAAAGGTGAGCACCGCCCAACCGGCCATCACCAGCATCGCCAACACCAGGAGGCCCAGCAACACCGAGCGCGGTTCGAAGTCCCAGGAGCGGCGCGCCGACTGCGGCGACAGCGCTGCGGCGGCCTGAAAGTCGGGGTGAATCGGCTCGTCGAGCGCAACCGCCTCCGCCGCGCCGGCGCTTTCGCCGGCCCAGTGCGGCGGTTCTGGTGTGGCCATAGCGACGGCGGCGACGGGCACAGGCACAGGCACAGGTACAGGTACAGGCATCGCCTCGGCGCGCTCCTCCTCAGAGGAATATTGCCGATAGACGGGACACGTCTCGTACTGGGGCGAGAGACAGTAGTTCTCCTGGTGGATGGTGCTGATCGGGATCGGGAAGTGCGAACGATAGCAGTGATTGGCTTCCGAAGGGAAGGCCAGCGCGGTTCCCGGATCGGTCGATGTCCCCAGAAAGGGGCACCGCACCGGGGTGCTATTCACTCCGCCGGCCGTGTTGGGCCGGCGGAGCAGGGGTGGCCGATAGGTGGCGCTTTGAGGCATGATGCATCAATTCCATTACTGCGTCGGGGTACAACCGTCAGGAAGCAACCTCTTCGCCGATCTTGCCGGGCTTGCCGCTGAACATTGCCGCCAGACCTTTGCTGGCGCGACGGCCGTCGCCGTTGCTGGCTGGGGCCTCGGCCGTCGTGTTATCGACGGTGTAGTCGTTCTCATAGCGGTAGTAGCCGTAATAGTTGGCGTTCTTGCGCGGCACGCGGTTCAACACGACGCCGACCACGTGCGCCCCGGCGCGGTTTAACTGGGCCAACATCGCCTTGGCCGCCTCGGCGTGGGTCTTGCCTGGCTGGATGACCAACAGGACACCATCCACCTTGGCCGATAGGACTGTGGCGTCGGTGACCAGGAACGGCGGGCTGTCGATGATGACCACCGAGGCCGATTCCACCAGACGGGCCAGGATTTGGGCCATGCGCGCCGAGCCGAGCAACTCGGCCGGGTTGGGCGGCAGGCTGCCGCTGGTGATGACGGCCAGGTCCTTCACCTTTGAGTAACGGGCCACGTCGCGGATGTCCATCTGACCACGGAAGACGTCGCTCAGGCCGATCTGGTTGGACATACCCAGGGCGCGATGGACGCGCGGCCGGCGCAAGTCGCCCTCCAACAGGATGACGCGCTTGTTGGCCTGGGCCATCACCGCCGCCAGATTGCTGGCCACGGTCGTCTTGCCCTCGCTGGAGCCAGGACTGGTGATGAGGATGGTCTTTAGCGGCTTGTCCACGCTGGCGAACTCCAGGTTGGTGCGCAGCGTGCGGAATGTCTCCGCCAGGGGCGAGCGTGGATTAGAGCTGACATAGGGTGTGCCCTCGCCTTTCTCGATGCCCGCCTCGTTGACGACATAGCCCACGACGGGCAGGCCCAGCACATTGGCCACGTCCTGCGGTGTCTTGAGCGTATCGTCCAGATACTCCAGCGTGAAGGCCAGTGTGCCGGTCAGCAGCAGGCCCATGAGCGCACCCATCAGGACATTGCGCAGCGGTCCCGATTGGATCGGAACACTCGAGGGCGAGGCCCGCTCCACCTGCACGACGTTGGGCGTGTTCTCCAGGCGAGCCAGCCGGACGGCCTCATAGTTGCTCAGCAGCGTCGAATAGAGCTGCCGATAGAGTTCCAGATTGGCCTGCTCGATATCGCGCAGTTTGGTTGGGGAGTTGGCCGCGTCCGCGCTGGGCAACGGCGCAAGCAGCTGGGTGTAGTTGCCCTGGGCCAGCTCCAATTGGAACTGTTTTTGCGCCAGCTCGGTGCGCTTCTCAGTCAACAGATTGCGCTGCTCCAGCGTCAGCGCCGCTGGCGGCTGGCCGGCCACGATGACCTTGGGGGTCAGGTCGTCGATGTCCTGCTCTAACCGGGCGATCTCGCCCAGGAGCGAGTTGATCTGCTGCTCCAGCTCGACCTTCTGGGTTTCGATCTGTTGCGTCTGGGTGGCGATGGTGTCTTCAGAGCGCTTTTGGACCTGGTCGCTCAGGTTTGACAGTTCCTGCTCGACCTCGGCCACCTGCGCCTGCAAGCTGCCCTCCGACGACGAAAAGCGGGACGATTGCAGCGCCTCGTTCTGGTCGATGAGGACCTGGACGAGTGTGTTGGCGATCAGCGCGGCGCGCTCCGCGTCGCTGTCGCGGATGACGACCTCCAACAGGCCCGTCTCGCCGACGCGATCGGCGCGAATCTGGGACCGCCGCACGGTCGCCCCGACCTTCTGGCTGGTTGCATCGAGGATGGGCTGCGTGAAGAGCAACTCCAGATAGGTATCGGCCATCTCCTTATTGGCTTTCAAGCTCGTGGAGCTGGAGGCGTTGCTATTACGCACCGGCTCCATGACCAGGATTTTGGCTCGCGCCTCGTACTCCGGCGTCTGATAGATGCTGAGGACATAGCCAATGCCACCGCCCACCAACACACCGATGGTCAGCAGCCAGGCCCAGCGTCGCACCAACTGAAGAATGAGTTTAAGTTCCATACCCGTACTACCTGTCAATACAGTTTTCTACCGCTACAGCTTACATCGAATGCCCCCATCCAAGAGGAAAAAAGGGGTGAAAAATAGCCCTCGCCAACTTAATTGGCCTGGCCTCCGGCGGCTTCGCTCTCAGGGGCCGTTGCCGCAACGCGGGCGGCGGCCAACGACTCGGCCGCCGCGGCCACGACCATCTCCACGTCGCCCGACGACATGCCCGGATAGAGCGGCAACGTCACCTCCCGCGCAGCCACGGCTTCGGTGAGAGGCAAGGCAGGGCCATCGGCGCGGCGATAGAGGCTAAAGAGGTGGATGGGCGGATAGTGAATGCTCGTCTGGATGCCGCGGGCTTTCATCTCGGTCATGAACCGCGCCCGGTCGATCCCCGCCGGCAACAGCACCGGCCGCAGATGGTGGGCCGGCACGCCACGGGCGTGGCCATAGGGCAGACCCAACTCCGGCGCGGCGGCCGATAACTGGGCGCGGTAGGCGGCATCGAGGTGCGCCCGCCGCTCGTTGTTGCCCGGCAGCCTGGCCAACTGCACCCGGCCGATGGCCGCGCGCATCTCGTCGAGGCGATAGTTGTAGCCCGGCGCGACGACATCGTAGCTGAAAGCGTGGCCGCGGTGGCGATCCCAGGTCAGCGTGGTCATGCCGTGTGAACGCAAGAGACGCAACCGCTCGGCCAGCGCATCGTCATCGGTAGTCAACATGCCGCCCTCGCCGGTGGTCATGTTCTTGTTGGAGAAGAAACTGAAGCAGCCGATGCGCCCCCAAGTACCCAGGGCGCGCCCGTCCAGGCTGCCGCCCGGCGCGTGGGCCACGTCCTCGACCACGTCCAGACCGTGCCGCGCGGCCAGAGCCAGCAACGCGGGCATGTCGGCGGCATAGCCGCCGTAGTGGACGACGACGATGGCCCGCGTCCGCGGTGTGATGCGCGCGGCCACGTCATCGGGCGACAGGCTCAGATCGTCCTCGCTACGGATGTCGGCGAAGATGGGCGTCGCCCCGGTGTAGCGGACGGCGTTGGCCGTGGCTACGAACGTCAACGAGGGCACGATGACCTCGTCGCCCGGCTCCCAGCCGAGGACCGTCCCGGCCAGATGTAGCGCGGCGGTGCAATTCGTGACGGCCAGGGCGTGGGCCGCGCCGGTCAGCGCAGCGAAGCCGGCCTCGAAGGCCGCCGTCTCGCTGCCCATCGTCAGCCAGCGCCGGCGCAGGACGGCCAGCACGGCCGCCTCTTCCTCCGCCCCCAGGTCGATATCGGCCAGGGGAACAAGCCACTGTCCATTGGTCTCGGCCATGTCTCTACCCTCTCAGTCCGTGGTGCGCCCCGGCCGCGCCGTTGGTGCTCGCGACCACAGGTGGCTCCGGCGGCAGGAAGTCGTCGCGCAGCCGGTCAAAGTCCGCGATAGCGCGCTCATAGTCGTCGGCGCGCCCCAGGTCTTGCCAATAGCCGTCAAACGGAAAGCCGGTGACGATCTCGCCGGCAGCGATGAGCCGCTTGACCAGGTCGGGGAAGTCGAGATAGGCATTGCGCGGGATGAAGTCGAGCACGCGCGGCTCGAAGACATAGATGCCCATGCTGACCATGAAGTCATAGGTGGGCTTCTCGATGTAGCCGGTCACGTGGCCGGCCTCGTCCTGCTGGATGACGCCCAGGTCGATGTAGACCTGACGGCGGTGCATGGCGATGGTCGCCAGCGCGCCACTGTGGCGATGGTGGGCCAACAACTCGACCAGCGGCAGCGTCGTCAACACGTCACCATTGGACACCAGGAAGGTGTCGTCCAGCCCCTCAACCAGCGACAGCGGGCCGGCCGTGCCCAGGGGCGCGTCCTCGTAGCTGTAGCAAATGTTCATGCCCAGCCGTTGCCCGTCCTGAAAGAACAGGCGCAGCATCTCGGCCAGGTGGCCCACGGTCAACACAGCCTCATCCACACCGGCGCGCCGCATCTGGCGCAACAAAATCTCCAGGATGGGCATATCGCCGATGGGCATGAGCGGCTTGGGCAAAATGGTCGTATAGGGCTTCAGGCGCGTGCCCTTGCCCCCGGCCAGAATCACTGCTTTCATGACAGCCTCCTATACTTCATAGCGCCCCACGCGATAGAAATCGAGATGGTCGCCGATCCAGGCCACCGTTTGGCGCAAGCCGTCGTCGAGCGGCCAGACCGGCTGCCAGCCCAGCAGCCGCCTCGCCCGGTCATTGCCCGACAACAGACGCAGCACCTCCGACTTCTCCGGCCGCAGCCGCTCCGCCTCCGTGACGATCTCGACCGGGCGGCCGACGAGGGCGATGACGCGCTCAGCCAGTTCGCCAATGGCGATGTCGTCGCCCGTGCCCAGGTTGATCTCCGCGCCGGTCACATCGGGGGCCAGCGCCGCCCGCAAGAAGCCAGCCACGGTGTCGCCCACATAGGTGAAATCGCGCCGCGTCGTCAGGCTGCCCAGGCGGATGCAATCGGCCGTCAGCGCCTGGGTGATGATGGTCGGGATGACGGCGCGGGCCGACTGGCGCGGGCCGTAGGTGTTGAACGGCCGCACTGTCACCGTGGGCAGATCGTAGGCGCGATAGAAGCTCTCCACCAACTTGTCCGCGCCGATCTTGCTGGCCGAATAGGGCGACTGGCCTTGCAGCGGGTGGCTCTCGTCCATGGGTGTGAACTGGGCCGTGCCGTAGACCTCGCTGGTGGAGGTATGCACCAGACGGGCGACGCCGTGGGCGCGACAGGCCAACAGAACGGCCAGCGTGCCCATGAAGTTGGTTTCGGCCGTCTCCAGGGGGTGGAGATAGGAATAGGGAATGGAGATGATCGCTCCCAGGTGGAAGACAACGTCGCAATCGGCCACGGCGCGCTCGACGGCCGCCCCGTCGCGCAGGTCGCCGGCGACGATCTCCACCGCATCCAGCACTTCGGCCGGCAGCTGGCGCAACAGCCCGGCGTCGCCGCGCGAGTTATAGCGCACAAAGGCGCGCACAGTCGCCCCGGCCCGCGCCAGAGACTCTGTCAGGTGACTGCCAATGAAGCCGCCCGCGCCCGTCACCAGGACGCGTGTGCCGGACCAATCGCTCATGTCGGTTCGATACTCCTTGTGTTGTGGCCCGGGGCGGGCCGGCCGGTTAGGCGGGCTGCCGGCGGCTAGTCGCCGGCCAGTTGCCGTTGTCGCGTCCGCACCTGTTCGCGCACCGCGTCCCAAGCTTCGGCGGCGATCAGGCCATCCAGTTGGCGCAGCCAGCTATCCAGTTCCGCGCCGCCGGGCTTTGGCTCGGTGGGGGTGCTATTGGCCAACTGCGTCCGCAGAGACGCCAGCACGTCGGGCAGGACAACCGTTTGCGCGCCGGTCGCCCGGCAGATTTGCAGGATGCGCTCGCGCTCGGCCGGGCGGATGTTCTCGATGGCGAAGAGGATCAGGCCGATGTCGTGGGCGCGCACCAATTGGGGCACATCGACCGTCGCGCCCATCACGCGCAGACCACCGACGCGCGCGCCCAGCTTGCGCGGCGCGTCGTCAACCAGGCCGATGATAGAGAAGGCCTGGCCGACTTCCAGCTTGCGCAACAAATAGGCGGCCATGTTGCCGGCCTCGCCCGCGCCGACGATGAGCACGCGCTCGCCGACGGCCAGCGCGCCGCCGCGCAGGGCCATCCAGTACTGCGACAGGCCGGTGATGACACGCATGCGGTAGCGCAGCAGCAGGAAGCCGGCGAAGGCCAGCATGCCGCTGACGACGATGAGGCCGGACGGCAGCAGACGGTGGCCCAGATAGGGCACGGCGATGGGGCGCGGCTGCCACAGGCCGTTGGCGGCCAGCAGGATGGCCGTCGTCAGGCCGGAGGAGATGGCCAGGGTGATGGCGTCTTCCGAATCGGCGCGCGACCAGACGATGCGGCCGACGCCCAGCACGGCGTTAACCAGGCTGAAGATGAGGGCGAGGGCCAGAGCCACACCCAACGCCAGGCTTGGCCCAAGCTCCAAGGGGCCGTTGCTGCGCCAGATGATGCCCGTGGCGGCCACGGCGACGAAGGCCACCACACTGTCGAGGACGAACCAGGACATGTAGCGGCTGATGAAACGCGCCAGCGGCCCCCAGAACAGTAGATGCTCCGGCACCTGCCGCGTCTTCAGTTGCGGCAAGAGGGCCATCAACGTCCAGAAGAGCACGTCCAGGTCGGTCAGGAAGGAGCGGTGGTGGACGTAGATGAGGTCGAGGCGCAGCTTGCTGGGCAGGATGATCTTCAGGTACTGATCGACCACGTTGCCGGCCGAGAGCATGGTCTCCTCGTCCCGGTAGAGGACCGACGCCGGGCTGGTGATGCCGGGGCGCGCGGAGAGCAACACCTGGCGGACATCTGGCGGCCAATGGCCGACCAAATCGCAGTCTTCCGGCCGCGGCCCCACCAGACTCATGTCGCCTTTGAGGACGTTCCAAAGCTGGGGCAGTTCGTTGACCTTGGTGTCGCGCAGCCAATGCCCGAAGGGGGTAATGCGCGGGTCGCCCTGGCCGGTCACGCGCGGGCCGTTGTAGCTGTCGCCCGACTCGTACATCGTGCGGAACTTCAGGATGCGGAACGGCCGGCCGTGGCGGCCGGCGCGCTCGCCCCAATAGAAGACTGGCCCTGGCGAGTCGCGCTTGATAAGCGCAGCCAGGAAGACGAGGCCGGGTAAGAGGACAAGGATGCCCAGCGCTGAAATGATCACGTCGAGCGCCCGCCGCGCGATAGTATCCACCGTATGTCGCAGGTCGGTTAGCCCGCTGCGGAGCTTGGCGTCAATCACTGGTTGCGAAGCGATGCTCTCGTTCATAACTCACCGGTTGGGCCGGATAGCTGCCAGGTAGTGGGTGTTGAAGATGCTCAACCTCTCCAGGCTGAGCGCCGCCACCCATGAAAACGGCACGAGACGATTCGTCAACGGCGGCGCGAGGGTGATCCGCTCGAAAGCATACTGGCTATCCGGAAAATACTGCCGGACTTCTCGCGGACGGATGCCCCGGGTCTGCTTATTTGTTGGGTTGAGCCAGAAGTCATACCAGAGGATAAGCCCGCCTGGCCTCAATACCCGTCGCATCTCGTTGGCGACAGTATAGCAAAGCCCCCGATCCAAAATCGATGAAAACATCGTGAATTGTAGGACGAGGTCGAAAGATCGGTCAGGATAGGGTAGGCTGCGGCCGTCGGCACAGGTGACGGCCACGTGGGGTAGCCGTCGCCGGGCCACGCTGACGCGCTCGGCCAGCAGGTCCGTGCCGTGCAACCGTTCGGCGTCGGCACCATAGGTCAATAGCTCCAACAACACCCCGCCAGACCCGCAACCGACCTCAAGAATATCGTGGCCGGCCAGCGGCCATAGCCCCTCACGCCGCAGCCGGCTCAGGACGGCCCGCTGTCGCCCTTGCATCATGAACAGATACGCGGGGTTGCCCGGCGAGTAGCGGCCGCTTTTGTCCCGTTCCGCCAACCACTCGTGGTAGACGCGACGGGCGCGGTCGGCCTCCTGATGGGCGGCGGTTGAGGTCATTCGATGCTCCAGAAACCCTGCGCCGAATCGTAGGTCAGGCGGGCCGTTTCGCCCGCGGCCACGTCGCGCCGCGCGGCCCCGCCGGCCGGACGGATGTTGCCGCCAGCCAGGAGCGCGAAGGGTGCGGCGGCCGTCAGGCTAACCGTCCCACTGAACAGCGGATCGGCGTTGCCGTCCGCGCTCCACCAGTGCAGCGCCATGATTTCACCCGGAGTGCTGATTGTGTAGGCGTCGTAGTTGCTGCTGATGACCGTCGTCGGTGCGGCCGGCAGCCCCACTGGCGCTGGCCCAACGACGGGCGACAGGCGCGCATAGAAAGGCGCTTGCGGCGCGTTGACATTCAGCATGGGGCTGCTGCTCTGCCAGTCGTTGATGCGATTGTTGCCGCCGCTGATGCGGCCGCGCCAGCTACTGCCCTGTCCGTCCTCAATATAGAACAGGCTTCCCCCGGTGATTGACTGGAAGGTGCAGCCGTCGATCGTGAGCGCGGCGTCATCGCCCAGCGCGCCGCTTTGCTTGCAATAGATGAGACCCCGATCGCCCGGCGCGCGGCCGTGGATGCGGCAATTGGTGATGGTCGTGCGGCCGTTATCGATCTCGATCACAACCGCCTGCGAGCCGTTGTCCGGCCGGATATAGAACAGGCAATTGCTGACCGTCGAACTATTTGTCGGGCCTGCGCCCAACGCCAACATAGCGCCGGAACCTTGATGGTAGAACTGGCAATTGGCAATGGTGGCCGTCACCCGATCCAGGCGCAGGTCGACATAGGGCAACACATCGCGTTTGGGCGCAAAGATGCAGTTACGCATCGTCATTTCCCACGGCTCATTCTCGATGGAAGCCACGAAAGCGCTGTTACTCTGGGCGTCGCGATCGTTGGTGAAGTAGCAGCCGTCGATCAACACGTCGGAACGAATCTGGATGGCATTACTGCACTCGAAGAGGCAGTTGACGATCTCCGGCCGCGGGTGGGTTGTCAGCCCGCCGTGGGTGATGATGCCCCGGCCGTTGTGTGGCCCGAACCAGCAGCCTACAAACCGCTGATATTCGGGGTCGCCGGAAATCGAAGAACCCTGCAGATGAAACGCCCAGTGGGGAGTGTTGTCGAAGCGGGTGTTTTCGACGTGAACCGTGTTGTGTGGATGACAGTACACCAGATGCGACTTCGCAGTGTCGTGAATGTAGCTGTCATAAATGTGCAGCCGCTTGTGGCCATGCTCGGTTGTCCACATGGCGATGCACTGATTCTGGCAGTGCCCAAAGTCGCAGTCGCGAATGGCCAGGAACAACTCCCCGTAGATATTGCCCGGATTGGAGGCAGTCGTGATCACGGCGTTGGTGAAGCCATTGACATCAACTGCCTCGATCAGGCACGGGTGGTCGATCGGACCGCTCTCGAAAAAGAACCCCTGAAGTTCATACCCTTCCGGGTGGGCGTCTTCTTCCAACCGTAGCTCGGTGACCTGAAAGTGGCAGCCATTGCGGATGTAGAAGCCGGCATAGTTATCGCTGACATCAGGCGCGGGAATGCTGAACCGCAGCAGCGTATTGCCCCGCGCCGCGCCGACGATGGCCAGATCGCCCGCGACGTTTAGATAACGGTTGGCCGCGTCCAGTTCGATCCGGTAGAACGACGTGGGTGTTGGAATCCAGAGAGGGCGTCGCTGTTGGATAGCCGCGTCGATGGCCGCCTGGAAGGCGGCGCGATCGTTGGTGACGCCGTCGCCGCGCGCCGCGTAGGGCGCGGCGGTCACGTCAACGGCCGCCTGTGCCTGAGCGCCCGGCAGCGCGGCCGCGCGACCGAACCCGATCCTGGGCGCGCCGTGCAGGACCAGCGCGGCCGTAATCGCCCCCGCACCGTGAAGAAACTGGCGTCGTGAGAAATTGAATCGTTCGCTGTCCTGTGGATCATCCATAAGTCACCTTCCACGTGTCACGAAGCGCGCAACACGAGTTGTTCATACCAGGTCGCCTGCCGGCCGATATTGGCCTCCAGTTCGACACGCTCCAGAAAGCCCTGTCGCGCTATGGCCCCCATTGCCTGTCGCGCCAGTGGATCGCTTAGCAGCTGGCCGATGCGCTCGCCCAGCGCGGCCGGGTCATCCGGTGGCACGAGAAAGCCGTCCACGCCATCGCGCACCGCTTCGCCAATGCCACCGACGCGCGACCCGACAACCGGTGTGCCCATGGCCAGCGCCTCGACGTTGACCACCGCCAGCGCCTCGGCGCGGCTGGGCACCACGACCACGGCCGCCGCGGCCATGCGCGCCAGCACCTCGGCATGGGGGACCGCGCCGGTAAAGCAGCATCGCTCGGCCACACCCAACTGGCGCGCCAGCCGTTCGTACTCCTCGCGCTTCGGCCCGCCACCGACAAAATCGACCCGCAGGCGAGGGAAGCGCGCCAGCAACGACGGCAGGGCGCGCAAGAGCACGTCTTGCCCTTTGGCGGGCAGGAGGCCGCCCACACAGAGCACGCACCATTCATCGCGCGCCATCTGGCCGGCGGCCGGAGCGGCCTGTGGGTCGCGCAGCAGGAGCGGCCAGACGGTCACCTTGTCGTTGGGAACGACATACATCCGTTGCAGATCGGCCGCCGCGGCGGCCGACACCGCTACCAGATGGGTAGCTGAGTTGTAGACCAGTCGTTTGCGCCGTCGCAACACCGAACGCATCGGTGACGACATCGCCGTGTTCAAGTCAATCGTGCCCGTGACCGTGTGATACCAGGCCACACGCACGGGCACGCCGGTGGCGCGACCGGCCAGGATCATGATGTTGACCGCGCCGAAATTGCCGATCACACAATCGGGTCGATACTGTCGTAGCAGACGGCGCATGAACAGCCAATCGCGCGTGCCTGTCGGCCGTGGCGAGGGCCAGGTATAGACGGCTGGATTATCGTCGTGCGCCTCGGCGCCGGTCTTCCGCCCATCGACCAAAAAGACGACACGATGGCCGCGCGCGACCAGCTCGCGGCCTAGCGCTTTGAAGTGGCCCGCCACCATATTGTCGAGCCAACTGGTTCCGATGAAGAAGCAGGAGGACGGTGTCATGCTCGCTCATGGGCGGCCGGCGCTCGCTCGTCCGGCCCGCTAAAGCGGCCTGCGAACCGGACCAGGCCCGCCAGAAAGCCCAGGCCATAGCTGAGATGCAAAATCGGATGGATGAGCAGTAGTCGCGGCGCGTGGACGCGGCTGACGGACAGAGAGGCAACGACGTTGGCCGCCAGGTAGAGGGCCAACACCAGGCCCAACAGCCCACGGAACGGCCGCCACACCACCCCCAGCGCCGCCGAACCGAACAGGCCGGCGACAAAGGCCGGCGGCACAAACTGCCGCGCCCGCATCTGCCGCGGGTGCTTCTGCATCACGCGCACTTTCCAGTAACCGTACTGATAATATTGCCGCCACAGCGAGCGCATATTGCCACGGCTATAGTACAGCGAGCGGATGTCGGGCGATAGGAGGATCCGCCCGCCGTGCTTCAGCAGACGATAGTTGTACTCATCGTCCTGATTGCGCACAAGCTCCTCGTCGAACGGGCCGAGCTGTTGCAGTGTGCGCCGGCGATAGGCGGGGAAGGCGACTGTCTCCACCAGCAGCGCCCGGTCGTCGATAGTGCGAAAGGCTGAGCCGCCGACACCGAACCACGAACTCATGGCCAGGGCGATGGCCTGGGCCTCGCCCGTCTCACCGATGGTCTCGATGGGGCCGCCGACGGCGTCGATCGGCTGGCCATCGTAACCCGCCTGGAGGTGCGCCACGCAGCGGCGCACGTAGTCCGGGGCGATCTCGCAGTGGCCGTCCACGCGAACGATGATCTCCCCCCTTGCCTGGCCAATGCCGATGTTCATCCCCGGCGGCACGATGCCGGCCGGGTTGTCCAGCAGGCGCACGCGCGGCGGCTGGGCCATCTGGCTGACGATCTGGCGCGTGCCGTCGGTCGACAGGCCATCGACGACCAGGACTTCCAGCCGGTCGGCGGGGTAATCCTGGGCCAGCACTGCGCCGAGGCTACGCTCGATGTAGGCCGCCTCGTTGCGCACGGGCATGATCACAGTGACGGAGGGAACTTCCATGCCCTCTAGTGTAGCGCCGCCGTCAACCTCACTCCGTGTAAAAGGCGTGAACGCCTTGTGAGGAAGGAGTTAGTCTAATAGAAAGGCGACCTTGCGCCTATCCCGGACTGCGCTCAGGCTGGGGACGAAGCGCCAACCCGCCCGCACGCACGGCCCACAGCGAATAGTAGACACCCGGCAGGGCAATGAAAAGCGGCCCCATCAGCGGCAGCATGTAGCGCAGCAGGGGCACGGCGGTCATGGTCATGACCCAGAAGTAGGCCACAATGAGCCAGTTGCCGGCCAGCAGGCGGCGCAGCGCGGACGAGCGGGCGACGGCCGGCGTCCGGCGCGCCAAGAAGACCGCCGCGTTGCCCCACAGGATGAGCAGCCCATAGACGGCCTGGAGCCACAGCGTCGGCCGCTCGAAGGTGCGGCTATCGTTGCCGTACCAGCTCCGCGTGGCCTTGAGCCACGTGAACTTGAGGAACGCCACCGGCTCCCGCCGCGCCTCGTCGAAGACGATGGTCACCACATCACTGGTTGACGACATCTCCGCGCGACGGTCGCGGAAGGTGAGCAGCAGAGCGGCCACGTCATCGTCTAACGGCACCTCGCGCCGGTAGCTCTTCTCGTCCACCAGAAAGGTCAGCCCATCCTTGAGGGTCAGCGTGCCGCCACTGCTGAGGGGAATGAGCGCGCCGGTGCGGGCGTAGACCAGCCCCAGCCACGGAGCCACAACCAGGACGTTGCCCAGCACCAGCAGCGCCGCCAGCCCCAGGCGCGCCGGCCAACGCAACGGCCGCGCCAGCACCAACACCAGCACAGCCATCACCCCGCCCAGCCCCAGCGCTGCCGGCCGGACAAGCATGGCCGCCCCCACCAGCAGCCCAGCCAGCAAATAGAGCGGCCAGGCCCGCGGCCGCCGCAACACTGCCAGCCAAAACACGAACAGCGCCCCGAAGAAAATCGGCAGGAACGGCACTTCACTGTTGGGTTGCTTGGTGATCCATAAAAAGAACGGATAGACAGCCCACGCTGCCCCCACCAGCAGCGCCGCCCGCACCGGCCAGACCAACCGCGCCAGCCCATAGAGCAGCACGGTCGAAAGCCCGGCACAGACCAGGCGGAACAGCAGCAAGGTTACCTCGTCGGACAGGCCGGCGGCGCGGCCCAACCCCCACGCGCCGGCCAGCAGCAGCGAGAAGCCGGGCGGGTAGCGCGTGGCCGGCGCACCCGCCTCATCGACAATGCCCCGGCCGTCGAGAATGGCCCGCGCCACCGGCTCGTAATGGGCAATGTAGTCGGTGCTCTGGTTCTGGCGATACTCGGCCGGCAGCAGTGCCCAGAACACGCCGGCAACCAGCAGGGCCAGCACAAACAGCAGCGTGATGGCCAGGATATCATGTCGCTTCATGACTTGCTCCAGGCGGGGCGCTTGTCCCCTATGGCCTAACCTCGGAGATGACCGCGCGGAACTTGCCGTTGGCCGTGCGCGGGATGGACGGGACCGCCTCCAGGACGACGCGCATCTCCGGGCCAACCCGGTCGTGGATGCGGCCGATGAGCGCCTCGCCGTCGGCGGCCGCATAAGCCGCCGTGGGCACATAGAGGACGCGCAACGTATCCGGCGTCGTCTGGATGATCTGCGCCTCGTGGATGGGCAAGTCGGCCTTGAACACGGGATCGAGCCGGCCGATGTGGCGGCCGTCGGGCGTGACGATCGTATCGTCCACGCGCCCCTCGATGGCTGCCAGGACGGGCAGGCCGCGACCACAGGCGCATACCCCCGTCGCCAGCGTCGCCCGGTCGCCGGTCTCGTAGCGGATGAGGGGCATGTCGGCGTTGAGCAGAGCCGTGGCCACCAGCCGGCCGGGCGTCCCGGCGGGCACGGCCGCCTCCCCCTCGTCGGCCAACACCTCGACGTGGCCCGCCTCTGGCCAGAGGTGCAGCCGGCCGTGTTCGCAATCGCTGGCCGCGGCCGCGTACTCGGCCATACCGTAGGTCTCGCGCGCCGGGCAGCCGAACGCGGCCTCGATGGCTTGGCGCTGATGGGCCAGCAGCGGCTCGGCATTGCCGATCACCGCCCGCAGCTGCGGCGCGTCCAGCCCGCGTTCCAGGGCCACCCGCGCCAGCGTATACAGCCCCGATGGGTAGCCGAGCAGATAGACGACCTCGTGCCGGCGAATGGCCTCCAGGTAGGCGGCGATGTTGTCCGGGGTCAGGTGGTAAGCCGACAAGTACAGTTGCCGCAGGGCGAAGTTCCATACCCAGAAAGGCGGCCGGTCGCGCTCGACCGGGGCAACGAGCTGCCCGCCCAGGATGGCCCAGCGATCCTCGCGGCCGAGATCGTACCAGCGCCGCATCCGCGCCTCCGTCAGCGCGTACCAGGCGTTGAGCGTCGCGCGGCTGTGCCAGAGATGCAGCGGCTTGCCGGTCGTGCCGCTGGTGTGTTCATAATACATCTGTGCCGGGTCGCAGTCGTCGGCCAGAAAGGCATGCGGCTCGGCCCGCAGCGCATCCTTGCTCAGCGTGGGCCAGTTGGCCAGCACGTCCGGCGCGGCCCGGTCGCCGCCCGCCCGCCGCCGCGCCCACTGGTCGCGGTAGTAGGGCACGTGTGTCGCCGCCCGATGCAGCACAAAGGCCAGCCGCTCCTCGCGCCAGGCGTCCCACTGCGCCGGTGTCCAGCAGTCGCGGGCCAATGCCTCTTCGACCAACCGTTCGGTGTCGGGGCCATAGCGCCAGCGCTCCAGGAGCCGCCCGCGGGCGCTGGCGGCCAAAACCTTCGCCGGGTAAGGTAGTTGGTGATAGACCTTGAGCCAGTCAGGCATGGGCCACCTCGTCAAACAGTTCCACCCATTTGACCCTCACCGCGTCCCAGGCGCACGACTCGGCCAGCCGGCGACCGTTGGCTGAGAGTTTCGCGGCCAGCAGCGGCTCAGCCAGCAGGCGGCGCACAGCGGCGGCCATCGCCGCAACGTCCTCGCTGGGCACCAGCAGGCCAGTTTCGCCGTCGCGCAGCAGGTGGGGGATGCCGCCCACGTTGGTGGCCACGATGGGCAGGCCAAAGGCCGCCGCTTCCAACACGCTGACGGGCGTATTATCGACACGGTTGGTGTTCAGGTAAATGTCGTGGGCGGCGAACTCGCGCGCCTTGCCGGCGGCGTCGAGAAAGCCAGGGAAGCGCACGGCATCAGCCAGGCCCCGCGCCGCTGCCAGGGCCGCCACGGTTTCGTGCAGCCCCCTCTCCTGCCCCGCCATGCACAGCGTCGCCTGCGGGTGCGTGCGCCGCAGTTCGGCCAGCACTTCAACGGCCATCTGCGGGTAGTAGATCTCCTGGAAGGTGCGCATCCACAACAGCCGCGGGGCGACGGCCGTGCGTTGGCGAAACACATACCGGTCGATGTCCAGGATGTTGGGGATGACGCGCGCCCAGCCGGGCAACGGATCAGTCGGGAACAGCGGCCGCACGACCCGCTCCATCAAGTGCCCCGACGGGGCGACGATTCGGTCGGCCCGGGCCAGCACGCGGCGCGTCCAGCGGGGATGGGCCGCGGCAAACTCCGGCAGCGTGCCGCCGTGCAGGGCGAACACCTGCCGTAGCCCCAGGGCCTGGCACAGCGCGCTGGTCACATCGGCCACGACGAAAGCCGGGCCACTGAAGACTTGATGGATGACCACGTCGATGTCGTTGCGCCAGGCCACCAGCGAGCGCAACATGTCAGCCAACCGCGGCAGCCGGGCCGGGATGTGGGAAGTCTGACGGACGACAAAGCCTTCGCCGGCCAGCAGCCCGGCGACGATCTCGCCCTGACTGGTCACCCAGCCGGAATTGACGCCGAGCAGCGGCCCGGCAAAGCACAGTCGCGGGCGAACCGGCGCGAGCGCGAACGGCTCCACGGCGGGAATATGTGACCTAGTGTCGAATGTGTCCATTGGTTGAAGGATGCGGCATGATGGCCGCCATAACTCGGTGCGACACGGCATGTGCAGCCGGCGTAGAGGGCGTCGTCGGCGCGGCCAGCGCCAGGCCCCAGGCTCCGGCAAAGAGCGCGCGAACGGCATCCTGATAGGCGCGGTAGCCGAACTGCGCCGCCACGGCCGCGCCGGCCTGGCTGGCAGCCAGCCACTCATCGGGCAGATTGACATAACGGACTATAGCCGCGGCCATACCCGCGATGTCGCCGACCGGCCGGGCCACGCCCGCCCCGGCCTCGGCCAGAATCTGGGGAATACTGGAGACGGCGCTGGTGATGGGCACAGCGCCATAGGCCATCGCCTCGCTGAGCACTTTGGGCCAGCCCTCCGATTGCGACGGCAGCAGGATGAAGTGCGCCGCCGCGTCGAAGCGGCCGACCGCCTGGCGCGAAACCCAGCCGTGAAAGACGACCTCGCGCAACCCGTGCGCGGCGACCCAGGCTTCGTAGCGCGGCCGGTCGGGGCCATCGCCCAACAGGTGCAGCCGGTAAGGCACGCCTTGCCGTTGCAGCGCCGCGGCCACCTCCAGCGCCCGCCCCGCCCCTTTGCCGTCGTTGAGCGCGCCGACGAACAGCAGTTCCAGCGGCAGCGACAGCTGCTTGGCCGCGGCGGCCGCGCGGCCGGCGGCCAACTCGTCTTCGCTCAGCGACGGATTGTAGAAGGAGTGGACATGAGACGGCTGGTCAGGCCAGCGGCCGTTGACCGTCACCACGCCGCGATGGACGTTGGCCGCCAGCCAGCGCCGTTGCAGGGCGTAGGACCACGGCTCGGGGCCGTCGGGCTGCCAGTTGCCGGCGTACTTCACCCAGCGCGGCCCCGGCTGCCGCCCTGCCCGCAACAGGGCCAGCGCCAGCAGGCTGATGTTGGCCGGGCAGCGCACGTGGACGGCATCGGCGTGGCGCATCTCGTCGCGGATGGCGACGGCGTAAGCCGGATAGAGCCGGGCGATGTCGAGCTTGGCGCGCAACGTCTCGCCGCCGGCCGGGGCCACCGGACGGAGACGCACCCGCGGCGAGCCATAGGCCAGCGCGCTGCCCGGCGCGGCCTCGCCATAAAGCGGGGCGATGTGGACAACCTCGTCGAACAGCTCGGCCAGGTAATCTAACTCGCGCACGGTCGGCCCCCAGCCGACAATCTCGCCGGCGGCGCGGTAATGGGGCGTGTGAGAGACGATCAGGAGGCGCATGACAGTCATCAGTGGTCGGTAGTCAGTGGTTGGTGGCCGGCCGCTGGCGGCCGGTCGTCCACCTGCGAGCAGAGACGGCGTAGCAGGTGGTCATAGTCGGCAGCCCGTTCCGCCCAGGTGGCGCGGATGGCCAGCTCGCGGGCACGATCGCCCATGCGGCGGCGGACGTCGGTATCGCCCAGGAGGCGGATGAGCGCCGCGGCCGTCGCCTCCGGGTCATCGGGCGGCACGCTGACGCCTGTCTCGCCCTCGCGGATGGCTTCGGTCAGCCCGCAGCCGCGGCTGACGACGGCCGGCGTGGCGCACAGCGCCGCTTCCTGGACGACAATGCCATAGCCCTCCACGTCGCCCCTGGCCGTACGGCGGCTCACCAGAACGAAGACATCGGCCAGATCATAGAGCGCCGGCAGCAGCGCGTCCTCGACCAGGCCCATGAAGCGCAGCGCGTGGGCCACGCCCAGCGACTCGGCCAGTGCCGTGAACTCGGCGCGCTTCTCCGGCAGCCCGGCCATGACATAGACGACGTCGGGATGGGCGGCCAGCACGCGCGGCAAGGCGCGAATGACGACATCCTGGGCCTTGCGCGCGCCGACACGGCCGACGGTCAGCAAAGCGCGCCGCCCTTCCAGCGCCAGCGCGCGGCGCAGCGCGGCTGTTTCCTGGCCAGGCCGGAAACGCTCGCCGTCGGCCGCGTTGGGGATAACGACAAGCTCACGCGGCCGGCCGGCGGCGCGCACCAGCCCGGCAGTGTACTCGCTGACAGCGATGACGGCCGCCGCTCCGGCAATGCTCCGGCTGGTTAGGGCGCGGGGCAGCGCGGAACTGCTGTGAAACTCACTGCCGTGCCCCACGGCCACGTAGGGCCGCCGGTAGAGCGGCCCCAACAGCGCCGCCGTCCATAACGCCCGCCGGCCGCTGGCCAGCAGCGTGTCGGGGCGCGCCGCATTCATCGCCCCGCCCAGCGCTCGCAGCCGCGCTACCGGCCACAGCCGCCCAGCGTCGCGCTCCGGCAACGTTACGACCGCGAACGGTTGCCGCCGATTGAAGTCGGCGCGGGCGGCCGCGGTGACGTAGGCTTGCGGTGTGGCCACTGTCACCGACCAGCCACGCGCTACCAGGTGGCGGACCAGCTGGTGGGCATGCGTGCCGATGCCGCCCGGCCCCGGAGGGAATTCGCTGCTCAGCAACAGCAGGCGCGGCGCAGCACTCATCGCGTCCTCGGCATCAGGGTGGTCGCTGCCGCCCGCGGCAGCCCATCTGTTTCCGCTGGCGCGCGCTCGTCTTCCAGTCGCCAGGCCATGAACGCCAGCACTAGCGCGAAGGGCACGACCACAAGCCGCGTGGCGCTGTGAACCATAACGGTGAGCGCCCAGATGGCCATGGCCGCCGAGACGGCCCGCCCCAGCCCTGGCGCGTTGCCCAGGTAGCGTTTCAGCAGCATCCAGCCCATCAGGAACATGATTAAAATTCCAAACAGGCCATGCTCGGCCAGCAGCCGGGTGTATTCCGTATGGGCACCGATAGCCGCGCCGAGAACGTACTCGTGATAGGCCGACGAACCGCCGACGCCGGCGCCGAGCAAGGGGTTATCCTCGAAGGCCATCAAGTCCGCCTGGGCCAATTGCAGCCGGCCGGTCGTGTCCAGGTCCTGGAAACGGGCCGTCACCGCGCCGGTCGACAGGTTATTCAACCACGGATAGATAACACCGAACACCAGGGCGATAAAAGCGGCAATGAGCAGCAGGAATCGGCCGCGCGCGCCGGGCGTCGTCAGCAGGTGCAGGCCAAAGACCAGCCCGGCCAGGATGAGGCTATAGAGGCCGCCACGCGAGAAGGTCAGAATGCCTTGCACGATCATGCCGACGGTCAGCAGGCCGATGAGCAGGCGCGCCCCCTGTGCCCGCGGCAAAATGATGAGCAGGATGATGCCGGCCAACGCGCCCAGGCTGAGGACATTGGACACCTGATTCGCGCCGAAGTCGCCGCTGCGTATCCAGCTGGATGCGGTGGCGAAGGTATCGACACCGAGCTGGGTGAAGGTGCTGTAAGAAGCCAGGAACAGGACACCGACCGACGGCGCCATGAGCGCCAGCAGCATGTTGGTGGCCGTCGGCCGGTCGACCGACCGCTCCCAATAATAGAATGCCGCCGCACCCAGAGCCACATAGGCCGACAGGTTGAAGCTGATCTGATCAAACGCCTCGGCCGGGCCGAATTGCAGCAAAGCCAGAGCGATTGCCGGCAGCACAGCCACCAGCAACACCAACGGCAGCACGGTCCGCAGCCGCGCGCCGCTGCGCCGCCACTCGGCAAACAGGGCCATCATGGCCACCAGAGCGAGCGCGTACTTGCCATACTCCCAGAACACGCGCGCCTCCGTCATGCGCCACAAAACCTCACAACCGGCAATGTAGCTGAGACAGTAGAGCACCTGACGCGTGCGGCCGAGCCATGCCCAGCGGATGCCCGCCAGAACGACCAGCACCGCGTGCACGGTCGCCAGCGGCCAGGCCGCTTCCATGGCGTAGGCCAGCGGCATGTGGGCCAACAGGAATAGGGCAATGCGCATATTGAGCGAGCCGGCCAGCTCGCGGGCGGCGTTTTCCGGCTGCCCGGTGGCCTGACCGATGACCGGCGGTTCCGGCGAATAGCGCGTGATCGTCATAGCAGTACAAGCTCCTCGGTTTGAATTGGGTGGTAGGCGGGGATGGAGGGAAAGCGCGTCCGTAGCGCCTGCCCTTCGGCCAGGCGGGCCTTGTTTTGCCGCCACGTGTCGAGCAGCAGCAGCGCCATCAGCGCCGCCCGCAACAGGCGACGCGGCCGGCCGCCCTCGCCGCGCAGCGTGGCGACGGTACGGATCAGCAAAGCCTCGCGCACCTGCCGCGGGGCGAAGTAGCGGCTCCAGAGATAGCCCTCGGTCGGGGCCAGCAGGTGTCGCCGCCGGAGGCTGCTCCGGCTGCCGCCCCGCGTCGTCACGCGCGCCCGGTGTTGCCGCAGGCCGCCACGCGGCGCGTGCAGGTGCACGACCGACGCCGCCGGGTTCAGCCCCAGCGTCTTGCCAGCCAGGTAGAGGCGCATGCCCAGGTCGCCATCGGCTCGCTCGCCGCGCTCGTAGGCCAGGTCGAACAGCCCCGAATCGGCCAGCGCCGCCATACGCAGCAGGGCGTTGTTGGTCGGGAAAACGTCGCTCTCGCGCACCTGCCGGAAGGCGGCCGGCAGCGCCCCCGCGCCCAGTTCCTCGGCCACGCCGCACGAGCCATCAACGCCGAAGTGCGCCAGGTAGGCTAGATGGCGGGCGATGAGGTCGGGCGGTGCTTCGTCGTCGTCGTCCAGGAACAGCACCGCGTCGCCGCGCACGGCGGCCAGCCCGGCGTTACGCGACGAGCACTGCCCGGCCGTGTCGCGCTGGATGACGCGCAAAGGCAGGTCGGCGAAACGCGCCGGCCAGTCCAGGTCGCGCGCCGCGGCCTCAGTCTGGTCAACGACGATGATCTCCAGCGGCGGCGCTGTCTGCGCCCGCAGGTGGTCGAGCAGGACAAACAAATGCGGGTAGCGATCCAGCGTGGGGATGAGCACCGAGACCGTCGGCGCGTCCGCGCCAATGGCGGTGGGCATCTCGGTCGGGTGCAGCGCGCCGGCCAGGCCGGCGACCTCGGCCGGCGGCGTCGCAACTGCGGCGCGAAAGGCCCGCGCCGTGGCCAGCAGCCCCGCGCCATGCCGCACGGCCCGCCAGCCCGCCCAGGCCGTCCACATGCGGCCATAGCGCCGGCGCACAAAGCGGAATTCGTCGGCCGATGTCAACTCGGCCGGCGAGCCGGTCGCGCCGACGAGGTCGGGCACATAGCGCATCATCGCCCCGCCCGCCAGCCAACGGTGGCCAAGTTCCAGCGCCGCCCCGGCCAGCGTGTCGAAGTCGGCCGCGGGGCCGCCCAGCCGGCGCACCACGCCAGCGCGCGCCAGGCAGGCCTGCAACGACAGCCGCCAGGAGACGCCCGGCGCAGTGCCGTCCAGATCGCGGTTGAAGCGCCAGACCGGGTCTACGAAGTCGATGAGCGACGGCAGCCCGGCCATGCCCAGCCGCAGCCCGGCGTGCCAGACATCGCCCGGCCCGGCCAGCAGCGCGACCACAGCATCGGCGTCAGGCACGCCCAGCGCCGCGTCCCAGAAGAGGAGGGCCGCGGGGGAGCGGGGGGGCAGGGGAGCAGGGGGGGCAAGAACGGCAGCCGCCGACACTACGGCGGCGACCGTGGCGGGCACAAGGCGCGTCTCGCCTAGCGGCCAGGCGGGGGCCGGCCGGCCGTCGCTCAGGCAGATGAGATCAACGCGCATGATCACACCCCTTGTAGGGCGGGTAGGCTACCCGCCCTTCTTCAGACGGCGGGTAACCTACCCGCCCTACATCAGACGGCGGGTAGGCTACCTGCCCTTCTTCAGACAGCGGGTAACCTACCCGCCCTACATCAGACGGCGGGTAACCTACCCGCCCTACATCAGACGGCGGGTAACCTACCCGCCCTACATCGCGGAAGAAGCGGTCGAACGCGGCGATCTGCGCCTCCGGCCGGAAGCAGGTCTGCACCCGTTCGCGCCCGGCAGCGCCCATGCGGGCACGCAGGGCCGGGTCGGCCGCCAGCCGGGCCAGCGCCGCCGCCAGCGCCGCCGGCTCCCGCCGGGGCACGACGAAGCCGGTCACATCATCGGCGACGTTCTCCCCCAGCCCATCGGCGTCGCTGCAAACCACCGGCAGAGCCATCGCCTGCGCCTCCAGGACGGCGTTACCGAACCCCTCGGACACGGCTGGATGCAGCAGCACATCGGCCCACTGCATCTGCGCCGGCACTTCGGCCGGTGGCCGCGCCCCCAGCAATTCGACCGCCTCTTCCAGGCCCAACTGGTAGCGGGCAAAGGCCAGCGCCTCCAGGTATTGGCCGCCGCCCAGGATGCGGTAGTGGATGGGCACGCCACTCGCCTTCAGCAGCCGCACCGCCTCCAGGCCGTACTCGTAGCCCTTTTTCCACTCCAGGCGGCCGACGCTGAGCACGCGCAACGGCCGCGCCGGACCAATCGCGCCGCCTTCGCGCGTCGCCGGCCGGAAGATCTCGGCATCGACGGCTGGCGAGATGAGCGCGTGCGGCTTGTCGGGCGGGCAGCCGCGTCGCCGCGCCCGCAGCCACAAGTCATTGCCTAGCGTGTGGATGGCATCGATGTCGCGCCAGACGGCGGCGTAGTGGTTGGGATCGCCCAAGCCGACGTAATTCAGGTCATAACCGCGGAAGCTGGCCGTCAGGCGACAGCCCAGCCGCCGCTTCAGGTCGGTGCGGCCCACGGCCAGCGCGCCGAACTCGAAGTGCAGGATATCGGGCGACAGGGCGATGATGGCCGCGTCCAGGTAGAAGTCGCGCGCCGCCCGCCGCAGCCCGCCCCGCAGCGCCCGCCGCCAGTAGCGCAGCGTCGCCCCCGGCGCGCGCCACAGCGTCAGCAGCAGCGCCGGCAGCCACAGCAGCGCCGCCCGCCAGGCCGAGGCATGGGGCCACTGGCGATGGACACGGCCGCGCAAGTGCGGCCGGGCCATCAGCATCGGGAAGGCCGTCCACGGCTCCGTACCGGTACAGGCGATGTGGACATCCCAGCCGGCGTCGGCCAGGCCGACGAACTTGCTGACGATGAATGTCTCCGACAGGCGCGGAAACCGGGGCACGACCAGCACCAGCCTCATGTCGCCACCGCCCGGAACAGGTCGGCGAAGGCCCCAACCTGCTCGCTCAGCCGGAAGTCGCGCTCGACGCGGCGGCGCGCCGCCGCGCCCATGTCCCGGCGCGCCGCCGGCGACGCGGCCAGTCGTGCCAGCGCCGCGGCCGTGGCCTCCGGGTCACGCGCGGGTACGAGGAAGCCCTCCGCGCCGTCAGTGATGGCCTCACCCATGCCGCCCACGGCCGAGGCGACGACCGGCAACCCGCAGGCCATCCCTTCCAGCGCGGCGTTGGCGATGCCCTCGCTCAGGCTAGTCAACAGGAAGGCATCGGCGGCCTGCAACCGGCGCAGGACGTCGCCCGGCGGCTGCGCCCCATGCCAGACAACGTGGTCTTGCAAAGCCAGGTCATGGATGGTGTAGAGCAGCCGCTGCGCCTCCGGGCCGCCGCCGATGATGTCGAAGCGCACGGCGACGCCGCCCTCGACCAGGCGACGAATGGCCAGCAGAGCGTACTCATACCCCTTGCGCCAGATGACACTACCGGTGGTGACAATGCGCAGCGGCCCGCCGGCGCGGGGCGACGCCGGCGTGGCCCCCGGCCGGAAGACATCGGGATCGACTGCCGGGCGAATGACGACCGCCTTGCTCGCGTCCAGGCCATAGTGGGTGGCCTCGTCGCGGATGGCGGCCGAGACGCAGTGGACGGCCGCGGCCTGGGCGAAGGTCGCCGCCAGCCCGTGGCGGATGGCGGCGCGCTCCGGGTTGTGCGGGGCGACGTTGATCTGCGCGCCGCGGCAGCTGATGACCGCCGGCTTGCGCGCCAACAGCGGCGCGTAGGCGATGGCCGCCGTGTTCCAGGGGAAGTAGAGGACGTCGAAGCGGTCGAGCGGCAGGCTATCGCTCCGCGCCGCGCCAATGCGCCGCCGCAGACGGCCGGCCAACGACGCGTCCCGGCCCGGCAGCACCAGCCAGTCGATGCGCGCCAGCGCCGGGTCAACCGTGGCCGGCTTCGTGCCCACGGCCACGGTCATGCCCACACCGCGCTCGCTCAGCCCGGCCAGCAGGCGGCTGATGAACGTCTCCGGCGGCCAGGTCAGGCCCAGCACGAGGATGCGCGGGTTCATCGGTCGAGGTCTCCGGCCATGTAGTCCAGCCAGGCCGACAGCGTCAACAGCTGGGCCACGGCGTAGCTGCGCTTGCCCACCCACGGATCCCGCTCGAAGGCGGCCAGTAGATCGGCGATGGCCCCGGCCGGCACCAGCTCATGCAGCCGGCGACCGGGGCGCAACAGCCACTCGTGCAGCCCGGCGCGGCCGCCCGCGCCCAGAAACTGCACTTCCCAATTGCGCTCCAGCACCCGCCGGCCGGTGGCAACGGCCCGCGCCTTGCGCGCAACCCGCTGCCCCAGGTGACGCGGGCTGAAGCCGCCATCGTCGAACAGATCGCGCCCGGTCGCCTGCCAGGGCACGCGGGCCAGATCGGGTGCGGCGCGGCGCAGGTAGTCAAGTTGCAAGCGCCGCCCGGCAACATAGGCGGTCGGCACGGTGGTGAAGAAATCGATCAACCGCGTGTCGTAGAAGGGCAGGCGCGGGAAGGCGGCCGACTGGTACATCCGCAGCGAGGCCGTCGTCCAGCGGGCGCTCCACTGGTCAGTTTTCAACGCCTTGATGGTGAAATCGGCGTCGTCCAGCGGAATGCGGGCCAACTCGGCCGCCAGTTGGTCATGGAGCAGTTCATCCGGCTTCGTCCGGCCGAGGTGGGGGCGACACAGATGCGCCAGCAGCCAGTCGTTGCCCGGCTTGTGGAACTTGTGCATGGCCACAGCGACAAGATCGCCGCGCTCTGGCCCGGTCACGCCCATGTCGTCCAGGAGAAGATCGCCCAGGTGGGCGGCGAGCACATAGTCGCTCTGGGCAGCGATGGCCTCGACGGCGGAGGCCTGGCGGGCCTGCGTCACGTCCTGGAAACCCTCGATGCTGGCCAACACGCGCGGCAGCTGCGCGAAGAGATAGGGCTGGATGGCGAACGCGCTGAAGTTCAGCCCCCGCGCGGCCGCCACTTGCGCGGCGATGCGCGTCTCGATGGAGTCGTCGCCATAGCCATAGGAGTAGGCCCACAGCCGCTCGACGACCGGGCTACCGGCCCGCACCGCGGCCACAGTCGAACGCGAGTCCAGCCCGCCGGAGATGGGCAGGGCAATGCGTCCCTCAGCCAGCATCTCATCCATCACCGTTTGGAAGCGCTCGGCAAAGGCCTCGACCGTCGCCGCATAGGAGCGCCCGTGGTCGGGTTCAAAGTGCCACTCCCAGTAGCGCTCGGCCGAGAGCAGGCCGCCGCGGGCGTCAAAGCGGTAATGGGTAGCCGGCCGCAGGACGCGCACATCGGCCAGAAAGGTGCGGTCGGCGGGGCAGAAACCGAAGGCGCAGAAGCTGGTCAGCGCCTCCCAGTCGAGGTCGGGCCGCGCGGCGGCGGCGACGGCGCGGAAACAAGTGCCCAGTGCCGCCCGGCGGCCGTCATAGGCATAGTAGGCATGGAAGGTCGCCAGGCGATTCGTCCAGGCATGCCATTCGCCGGCGTGGGCGTCATGAGCCAACAGCAGGAAGTGGCCGTTCAGCGCGTTGGGCGAGAGCCGGCCATTGAGCACCGCCAGCACGTCGGCCGGCCTGCGCGCCGCGCCGTACAGCTCGCCCAACAACCAGGCCGTCCAATGGCCGGCCGCCAGACGCATGACCGGCGCGCCGCGCCAGTCGGGCGTGGGCAGCGCCTCCCAGACCCGGCCGGCCGTGGCCCCGACGGCCGCCGCGCCAGCCGCCAGCCAGGGCGCGGCCGGGCGGCGGAGGGGTGGGGCCGCGACGCCGAAACTCACCAGCACGTCGCCCAGGCGATCGGCCGCGCCACTCAGGGTCGTGGCCGGCGCGAAGTCGGTTGTTGTGGGGGTGGCTATCGACTGATCCATCACACAACTCTCCACATCGCCTTAGGGCGTCTGGCCGGCAACCGGTGTGGCCAGCGCCGCCACGGCCGTGGAGTTGCCCGGCTCCAGCGCCAGCACTTGCTGGTAGAGCACGCGCGCCCGGGCGGCGTGGCCAGACTGCGCGAAGAAGTTGGCCGCGGCCAACAGCACGCTGACATCGTCCGGGCGCAAAGTCAACACCTGCTCATAAGCGGCGGCCGCTCGCGGTTGATCGTCGGCCGCGGCGGCGGCCGCGGCCAGGCTCAACCAGTAGCCCACGGCCGTCGGCTCCAGGGCGGTCGCCTCCTCCAGATAGATGAGCGCCTGCTGCGGCAGCCCGCGCTGCATGGCCACCTCGCCGCGCCCCGCCCAGACATAAGCATCGTTCGGTTCCTGTTGCAGGAACCGCGCATACCATTCGTCGGCGGCGACCAGATCGTTGGCCGCCCGCGCCGTGTCGGCCAGAGCCAGATGGAGTTCGCGCTGGTAAGGGTAAACATCCAACCCATGCTCCAGGGTCTCGCGGGCTTCGTCGAGTTTGTCGAGCGCCAGATAGGCAATGCCAAGTTGATAGAAAGTATCGACCAGCGGCCGTGTCTGCACCGTCAGCAGATGCTCATAGACCGCGACCGTCTCGCGGTAGCGCTCAGCGTGAAAATAGACGCGACCCAACCGCTCCCACGCCGACAGGAGATCGGGGTTGGCGGTGCGGGCCAGGTCAAAATAGGCGGCGGCCTCGTCGGGCCGGCCGCTCTGGTCGGCGGCGATGCCCTGTTCCAACCAGTAGGGCGCGGTGACGACAGCGCCACGGCAATACTCTTTGGCCTCGGCAATGCGCGCCTGGCCGGCAAATAGACGGCAGACCTCGAAGCGCGTCAGCGCGCCGGGGTCGGCCGTGGACGTGCCTTCCAGCAGCCAGTGGACCGCCTCGCCCGGTCGATCGGCCCTCAGAGCGGCATAGGCCAGGGCGCGGGCTTGCAAGCCGTTTGTGGCCACGAGGCCGTCTGTCGCCACCACGGCCCCGTCGGCGGCGCGCATGGCCGTCAGCAGATAGGGCCGGTTGGCCAGGTTCCGCGCCACGGCCGCCCGTATCGCGCCGGCAAACGGCGCGAGCGCGACCAGCAATAAGCCCAGAAGCAGCAGCCCCAGCAACCACGCACGCGAAAGGCGCGCGCGCGGCCGGGCGGCCGCTGCGTCCTGGTTCTTGTCCGGCGTGGTCATTTCAACTGCTTTCATCGTCACTCAGATCAGACGCTTAGAAGCCGGTCGTGTCGAACGTCGCCAGATCCTCCGGCAGCGACATGTTGTCCGGGCAAAGCAGCACGTGACAACGCCCCCGCCCAACCAGCTCGGCTGGATCGGTGACTATCGTGTTGGTGCGCAAGTAGAACATGCGGTAACCTGACTCGGCCAACTGCGGCAGGAGCTTGGCCACCGTATCCGGCACAGTGACATCGCCCCAGGAATGCAGTTCTACGAAAACAAGCGGCCGGAGGGTGCGCATGGTCATCGCCAGCCCGGCGAGAACGGCTAACTCTGCGCCCTCAACGTCGATCTTGATCAACTCCGGCGACAGGGCCGTCTGGACAACAAAGTCATCCAGCGCCAGCGTCGCCTTGCTCAACGAGCGGTGGTGGGCCAGATAGCCGGGAATGACGGATGAGCTACCCGAGGCCGCATCGCCGAAGAAGTCGAGCGTGTAGCCCGAACGCTCAGCGACAAGGGCGTTGACCACCTGGACACGACCGGATAGCCCATTGAGCGCGACATTGTCGCGGATGAGATAGCAGCCGTTCTCCGATGCCTCAAAAGCGATCAGCCGTCCATCGGCGGCCATCGTCTCGCACATGACCAGCGTCGTCAGGCCGACGTTAGCGCCGACATCGAAGATGCAGCGCTTGCCCCGCGCCAGGACCTGCAACAGGGCATAATCCCGTTCGCCCACGTGGCCAGGGCGGGCCTCGCTGCGCAGACGGTAGCGGACGTTGAGCAAGGTTGCTTCGATCGTCGGCCGCAGGGCGTGATAAACAGATGCGGCGACGGCATTGCGTTGTCCCTCAACATTCTTGGACTTCATACCGATCATACTTCCCTCCATTGCTATACCGATTGGACAGCCGTGACAGCCACGGCTGGACGGACTACGGAAGAACCCCCTGGCCGGAAATGACGGTCGTGCCAGAGCGCCAGACTGAGCAGCGTCCACAGGGCGCGGCTCAGGTCGGCCCGGCCGCTGACATGTTCCTCAAGAAGATCGACCAGTGCCGGCCGATTGATTGTCAACCCCAGCAACTCGCGGCGGCCGGCGAAGGCATCGCTGAACACCTCGCGCAGCGGCCCGCGCAGCCAGGTTGCCATTGGAATCTGGAAGCCGCGCTTGGCCGTCGTCTGCGTCGGAGTGTGCCGCGCCAGCGCGTGGCGCAACGGCAACTTGCCCAGGCCCGATGACAGGTCGAGACATGACCGCCAGTCCACCCGGCAGGCCACGTCGATCACCTCGCGGTCGAGCAGCGGCACGCGCACTTCCAGGGAGTTGGCCATGCTGGCCCGATCAACCTTTAGCAAGACCATCGACAGATGGCCGACGAACTCATTCCAGCGGAGCCATTGGGCCGTCGCGTCCGGCTCCCAACCGTCGTAGGCGAACAGGTCAAAGTCGCCCGGCCAATCCGGCGCATTCTCAAAGACGGCCGACAGCCACGACGCGGCGATGCGGGTATGCTTCTGACGATACCAGTCGCCGATATCGCGCGCGCGCAGGTTCTCGTGGGCCTGGCCGACGTTCAGGACGCGCTTGGCACCCCAGCGGGCGCTGCGCCGCCAGTGACCCGCGCGGAAGTCAGGCGCGCTGCGCAGCACGCTACCGAAGCGCTCGGCGTAGCCCCAGAACAGCTCGTCGCCGCCGTCACCGGAGAGCATGACGGTCATGTCGCGCCGCGCCAGGTGGGAGACCAGCAAAGTCGGGAAGATGGAGTGATCGGCGAACGGCTCGCTGCAAGCGCCGACGACCGTGTCGAGCCAGTCGAGAGCACGGTCGGGCGTGAACTGCTCCAGGACGTGATCGACGCCCAACTGCCGGGCGTAGGCCGCGGCGTCGCCCGACTCGTCGGCGGGGTCATCGGCCGCGCCGATGGTGTAGGCCCGCACCGACCGGCCGCTGCGGCGCATCTCGGCCACGACCAGCGGCGAATCGATGCCGCCAGACAGGAACGCCCCCAACGGCACATCGCTGATCATCTGCCGCCGCACGGCGTCGGCCACGGCGGCGGCAACGGCTTCGTCGGCCGCCGCCCCGTGCAGGTCCGGCTTCTGATAGAGTGGGAAGCGATAGTACGTGCCGCGCTCGACGCGACCATCGCCGGCAACCCGTAGCCACGTGCCTGGCGGCAGCATATGGGTGCCTTCCAGCAGCGCGCGCGGCGCGGGAATGTAGCCCAGGCGCAGGTACAGGGCCAGCGCGCCGGCCGAGGCCGTTCGCCCGACCGCCCAGGGATGGCGCATGATCTGGTCGTACTGCGAGGCGAAGAAGACCCCCGCGTCGCCCTGCAAATAGTAGAGCGGCTTGATGCCGGCGTGGTCGCGGGCCAGCAGCAGGCTGCGCTCACGGCGGTCGTAAAAGCCCAGGGCGAACATGCCGTTCAGTCGATCGAGCGCGGCCGCGCCCCAGTGAACCAGCGCCTGCAAAACCACTTCGGTGTCGCCGGTGGAACGGAAGCCGACGCCCAGCCGCTCTAGCTCGACCCGCAGAGCGGCGAAGTTGTAGACCTCGCCATTGAAGACCAGGGCGAAGCGGCCGTCGGGCGTCAGCATGGGCTGGTGGCCGGCCGGCGACAGGTCGAGGATGGCCAGGCGGCGGAAGGCCAGCCAGGCGTGCGCGCCGTCGCGCCAATGGCCGGCATCGTCGGGGCCGCGCCGGGCCATGAGGGCGCTCAGGTAGGCGATGGTCGCCTCATCGCGGGCGGGTTGGTCGCCGATCTGTAGTTCGCCGCAGATGCCGCACATCGTCGTTGTGTCTCCATGACCGCCGTCAGGCGGCCGGTTTGTGGGCCACGAGGAGCAGCATGTGGCCGTCACGGCCGCCGCTCAGTCGCCGCACCCAGTCGCGCCAGGCCGCGCCGCCGCGCCGGTCGTAAAGCCAGCGGTACGGCCCAACTTCCTCCAGCAGCAGACGGTGGATATAAAGCGGCCGGCTATACTCAACCTCAAAGCCCGCGGCACGCACCAGCGCCGCGAATTCCGCCGCGCGGAAGCCATATTGGAAGAAGGGTTTGGCGGGCGCGGCCCCGTAGCGCCCCAGCCGACCCCGTAGCTGCCGCAAGCGGCCCAGATAGGGCACGGTGATGATGAGCTTGCCACCCGGCCGCAAGACGCGCAGCGCCTCGACCAGGAATGGTTGTGGCCCGGCCTCGCGGTGCTCCACAACGCCGAAAGACAGGTAGGACGCATACGTCCCGTCGGCGCAGTCGAGCGCCAGCGCATCACCATAGCAGACGGGCAGGCTGGGGTAGACGCGATTGACCAAAGCCACCAACTCGCGCGAGTACTCGATGCCCTCGATAGCCAGCCCGGCCCGTCGCAAAGCGGCGACCCAGTAACCCGCGCCGCAGCCCGCTTCCAGGTGACGGCCGTCGCGCGGCATCTCCGCCAGCAGCGGGCCGCCCAGCTCGTCGGCGGCCAGGTCCAGCGCCTCGGCCTGCCGGTAGTAGGCCGCGTTGACCTTCGACTCCCAATACTCGGCCCAAAATGCCTCGTCGGCCTCTTCGGCGTGCCAACGCATGCGGCCGTCGACGATTTGACGCTCGTGGGCCAGCCAGTAGAACTTAGCCATTGCTCTGCCCGTTCCCAATCAGCTCGCGCGCCTCGTCGGCGCGACCAACCGTCCAAGTGCCTAGCGGGGCGACGACGCCGGGGAAATCGACATCGGTCTGCCGGCCGCCGCCCAGGTTCAGGCGCAGCCGAATGTCGCCCCGGCTCAACCAGCGCAGCCGGTGCAGGCCGGCGGTGACCTCAAAGAAGTAGTGACCCGCCGGCAAGACGCCGCCAGGGAGCGTAAAGACCGACTCATAGCGGCCCGGCGCGCGCGTGCCCATCCCCGCCGATTGCATGTCGTAGGTGCGGAACAGGTTCACGCCGTCGCTGGAGACGACGTTGAAGCCCAACAGGAGGTTGCGCACCGGCTGCAAGATGTCGTAGTGGACATGTAGCTCAAACGGCCGGCCACTATCGAGCCATTCGCCGACCGGCGCGCCACCCTGGCTAACACTCAGTTGCCGCAGACACAACTCGTCACCCAACTGGACGGCCTCCGGCAGCGACGCCGAGGCCGCGTGGCTCAGGTAACGGGCCACCACGGCCGAGGGCGCGTCGTCGGCCACCAGCCGCCCGCCCTCGAACAGCAGCACCCGGCCGCAGAGCTGTTGGATGACCTGCATGTTGTGGCTGACCAGCAAGACGGTGCGCCCCGTCCGGGCGATGCCGTCCATAGCTCGCAAGCACTTCTCCTGGAAAGCGGCGTCGCCCACGGCCAGTACCTCGTCGACCAACAGGATTTCTGACTGCAAGTGGGCCGACACCGCAAAGGCCAACCGGACGCGCATGCCGCTGGAGTAGCGCTTGACCGGCGTGTCGATGAACTTCTCGACTTCGGCGAAGGCGACGATCTCGTCGAAGCGCCGCTCGACTTCGGCCTTGCGCATGCCCAAAATGGTGCCGTTGAGGAAAACGTTCTCGCGGCCGGTCAGCTCCGGATGAAAGCCCGTGCCAACCTCCAGCAAGCTGGAGACGCGCCCGTGGAGCGTCACCCGGCCGCGCGTCGGCGGCGTGATGCGCGCCAGGATCTTCAGCAGCGTGCTCTTGCCCGCGCCGTTGCGGCCGATGAGGCCAACGACCTCGCCCGCGGCGACGCGGAAAGACACATCGCGCAAGGCCCACAGCACATCGGCGGCGTCATCGGCGCTGACCTCGCCCAGCCGCCGCAGCCGGCGCAGATTCGTCAGCGGCGAAGATAGAGCAGCAAGCGCCGATTGCAGCAGCGTGTCGCGGCGCTGCTCGCGCAGGCCGATGTGGTACTGCTTGGCGAGGTTCTCGACGACGATGGCCTCGTCCGGCGTGGGCTGACTGTTGCGGAAGGAATTCATGGCACAGTGGCGCGGCGTCAGGCAACGTCGGCGAAGTTGACTTCCATACGGCGGAAGTAGAATAGACCGGTGACGAAGAGCAGGAGCGCCGAGGCAGTGCCGGCGACGAGCATGTCCCAGGGCATCGGGCCGGTGTCCAGCAGAGCCACGCGGAAGCCCTCAATGACGCCCACCATCGGGTAGAGGCCAAACACCAGCCGCCCGGTCGCGCCGAAGCGCTCTCCAATGAGCGCCGTAGACCAGACGACCGGCGCGGCGTACATGAGGATCTGCGTCACGAACGGCATGGCGTGCTTGACATCGCGATAGTGGACCGACAGAGCCGCAAACCAGAGACTAATACCGGCCGTGGCCAGCATCATCAGCAGGATGAGCAACGGCAGGTAGAGCAGGCGCGCTGTCGGCGCGACGTGGAACCAGGCCATCAGTACGAAGATGACGACGAAGGAGATGGCGAAATCGACAAGCTTGGAGAAGATCGGCGTCAGGGGGAAGATGAGGCGCGGGAAGTAGACCTTGGTCAGCATGTCGGTGTTGTTGACCAGACTGAGGGCCGAGGAGGACAGGGCCGTGCTGAAGTAGAGCCAGGGCACAAGAGCGGCGTAGCTGAACAGAGCGTAGGGCATGCCGTCGCTGTCCACCTGCGCCAGGCCACCGAAGATAACCGTGAAGATGACCATGCTCAGCACCGGCCGCAGGATGGCCCAGCCGAAGCCCAGCACGGTCTGCTTGTAGAGCACCTTGATGTCGCGGTCGATGAGGAAGTAGAATAGGTCACGGTACTCGCGCAGTTCGCGCCAGTTGATGACCTGCCAGCCGCGGGCGGGTTCGATGACGATTGTTTCAGACTTCAACGGCATGGTCATGCGCTTACTTCCTGGAGCGGGCTGTCTCTACCTACCAAGTTACCATACCCGCCCGAATTATGGATGAATGGCTTGTGAAACAGCGGTGAAGTTTGCGTAAAAGACCCCCGCGCGCCAATGACATCCATTCCAGTGTCATTATAATGGGGATCACGTTAAATCAAGCCGATACACTTCATGATGACCCTACAGGAAACAGGCTCCAGCGACGACACCACCGCGGCGCTCGACCTGGCCGCGATCGACGGTTCGGGGCCGGGCCGGCCGACATGGCGCGGCCACTGGGTCGAGTTGCGCCGCGCGCTGCAACTGGCCGGCCAGGGCGAACGCCACCGCGCGGCCAACCGCGTCCGCAGCGTAGCCAGCAACGTTTGGAACTTCCAGCTACGCGGCCGCCGCCAAACCGTCGAGTGTCCCTGCTGCGGCTGGCGCGGCCCGGCCTTCCTGTCGTTCAGCAACTGGCGCGCGGTACAGCCCAATTCCGGCTGCCCCGGCTGTGATTCGCGTTCGCGCCACCGTGGGCTGGCCCTGCTGCTGCCCGACCTGTTGGGCGACGCGCCCGCTGGCCCCTACCTGATCTTCGCCCCGGAACGGTCGTTGATGACCCGTCTGAGCGCCCTGGCCGGCGCGCCCATCCACACCACCGACTATCTGCGCACCGACGTGGACTTCCCCGGCGAAGATATCCAGCAACTGACCTTTGCCGGCAACAGCTATGCCTTCCTGATGTGCAACCACGTGCTGGAGCATATCCCCGACGACCGCGCCGCGCTGCGCGAGTGCGCCCGCGTGCTGATGCCGGGCGGTCTGGCCGTGTTCACCATCCCCGGTGATTACCACAAGCAGGAAACCTGGACGCTGCCCACGCCCGATGCCAACGGACATCTGCGCCACTATGGTTTGGACGTCACCGACAAGATGCGCGCCGCCGGCTTCAGCGAGGTCACAACCATCGACATGAGCCTCGGCCGCCCACCCCACTACCACATCCACCCTGGCGACACCGCCTTCGTCTGCCGCAAATAAAACGCCCTCCTGCGGGCCACACAGTGGGCCACAGGAGGGCGCTACCATTCTTAGTACGCGGCCAGCCCTAGTTCAGGTATTGCCGCAGATGCCCGGCGAAGCCCGGGTGACGCAGCTTGCGCAATGCTTCCTTTTCCAGTTGACGGATGCGTTCGCGCGACAAGCCGAACATCTCGCCGACTTCCTTCAGCGTGCGCGACTCACCATCCTGCAAGCCGTAACGCAGGCGCAGAATGCGGGCCTCGCGCGGCGTCAGCTGGTCCAGGATGTCGCCGATCTCCTCGGTCAGCATCGTCTGGGCCACCGACTCGGCCGGGGCGGGCGCTTCGATGTCCTCGATGAAGTCGCCCAGCTCGGCATCGGACTCATCGCCCACCGGCCGCTCCAGGTGCACCGGCTGGCGGCTGGTGCGCAACATCCAGCGCACGCGGTCGGCCGGCAGATCCATGTTCTCGGCGATCTCTTCGGCCGTCGGCTGGCGACCGTACTCCTGCTCCAGTTCCTGAGCTACCTGGTAGAGCTTGCTGATGCGCCCGCCCAGGTGGGCCGGGATGCGGATGGTGCGGCCGTGATTGGCCAACGCACGCGTCACCGCCTGGCGGATCCACCACGTGGCATAGGTGCTGAAGCGGTTGCCGCGCCGGTAGTCGTACTTCTCGACCGCCTTCATCAGGCCGACGTTGCCTTCCTGGATCAGGTCCAGGAATTGCAGGCCACGGCCGCGGTACTTCTTGGCAATGCTGACCACCAGGCGCGTATTGGCGCGGATCAGGTGGGCACGGGCGGCGTCACCGATCTCGCGGACATTCACCAGGCGGTCGATCTCGTTCGGATCGGCGATCGTGCCCTCGGCCAACTGCTCCTCGGCCGCGCGCCCAGCCTCGATCTCCATCGCCAGCCGCACTTCTTCCTCGGCCGAAAGCAATTGCTGCTGGCCCATCTCACGGAAGTAAAGGCCGACCGAATCATCGATCGGCACGTTGCTGAGATCGAATAGCGGCGCATCGTGGGAAGGATCGTGGGCCAACGGCCGGCGAATCTCTTCCTCGACAAGTTCGATCTCCACCAGGCTGTCGTCCGGCTCATCAGTTGACACGCCCAGAGCCACAGCCACGACATCGTCCTCATTCTCATAGATGGCGATGCCCAGCGTCTGCGCCTCCTCGAGCAAGGTCTCGAGCAGGGCAATGTTGTTCTCGATCTCCGGCAGCGCCTCAAGAATCTGATCATAGGTCAGATAACGCTGCTCAATGCCCTCATTAAGAAGCGTGTTGAGGATTTCCATTTCGTCGGACAATGGATCGTTCAGATCAGTCATCGGCTAATAATCCTTCCGATCTCCCGTGAATAAATTACCCAGAACCGGCCAACGCCGGCTGCGCGAAGAGGCAGCGTCTGAGAGCAACACCTGCAACACATGTCTATTAACTTGAATAACCAAACCGTGGGCTGCCGCAGCTCCACACACCTCTTCCTCTAGGTCAAAAGTGCAGTCTAACATAAGCTGGAGACAAAAGTCAATAGGCCTGACGACGACTACGCGCAAACTTTGACGCGCCGCGCCATTAACCCGGGAGGATCGTTTTATTTGCTTTGTCTTGCCTTCTACAACTACCCCCTAGACGTTATCAGTGGGGTAATGTTCACGTCTGCTGTTGTTTACTTAACTGTCACTCACCAGCAAATTTCAGTATAATCCTCGCGCGTCTCAATAAGATAAGAGACGTGGTGTACGTAGTGTAGGCGGCCATTTTGCCGACCAAGACCGTATCCTTATTATGCCGAGAGGAGGCTTGAGTGAAGAGATACCTGTTACTGACCCTGTTTCTGCTTCTGGGACTGACTCTTGTCGCCTGTGGCGGTGACGAAGAGGCAAGTCAGGCGACCATCGAACCCGTGGCGACCGTCGCCGAGGTTGCCACGGACACGCCCGCAGAGCCGACCACGGCCGCGCCAACGGTTGAACCCACGGCCGCCGGGCCGATCGCGGCCCAGAGCTTCCAGGAAGCTGTGCCAGCGACCGTCCAGATCGTGGCCCAGGGCAGCTTTATGGACCCGGAGTTCGGCATGCAGTATAACAGCGCCGGCGCTGGTTCGGGCTTTATCATCGACCCGTCGGGCATCGCCGTCACCAATAACCATGTCGTCACCGGCGCGGCCTTTATACAGGTCTATGTCCAGGGCCGCGACAAACCGCTGAACGCTAAAGTCCTGGGCGTCTCCGAGTGCTCTGACCTGGCCGTCATCGACATCGACGGCGACGGCTATCCCTACCTCGACTGGAACACTGGCCCGGTCACCCTGGGCACTGAAGTCTACGCCCTGGGCTACCCTCTGGGCGATCCTCGACCGACACTGACCCGCGGCGTCGTCTCCAAGGAAGACGCCGACGGCGAAACCAGTTGGGCTTCGGTCGACTCCGTCATCGAACATGACGCGACGATCAACCCCGGCAACTCCGGCGGCCCTCTGGTGTCCACGGATGGTAAGGTCATCGGCGTCAACTATGCCGGCTCGTCAAACACCAACCAGTACTTCGCGATCAGCGCCGCCAACGCGCGGCCGGTCGTTGAACAGCTGCGCACCGGCAAGGATTTGGACTCCATCGGCGTCAACGGCGAAGCCGTCATCACCGAAGACAACATCTCCGGCATCTGGGTCTCCTCGGTCGAGTCCGGCTCCCCGGCCAACAAGGCCGGCGTCAAGGCGGGCGACATCATCACCATGCTGGAGGGGCTGGTTCTGTCCACCAACGGCACGATGTCGGACTATTGCGACGTGCTGCGCAGCCGCAACGCCACGGACACCATGTCCATCGAGGTCTTGCGCTACGCCACGCAAGAAGTGCTCGAGGGGCAACTAAACGGCGACCCTCTGAAGCAGTCATTCTCCTTCGCCGAGCAAGTGCAGGTAGACGAGGGCAACACCAGCAGCGGCAGCAGTGGCAGCACCGACACGACCACCTACGAGAACTACGTCGGCATCTATGACGACTCACAGGCCATCTATGTCGAAGTGCCCGCCGAGTGGGCGGATGTGGACGGCTCCAACTGGATCGATAGTGACGACGGTTCGGTGCTGGGCAGCCAGCTCATCGCCTCGACCGACATTGCCGGCTTCAGCGGCAACTATGTGACGCCTGGCATGCAGATTCTAGCCGGGGCCTACTTCGGCGACACGACAATGGGCGAGCTGGTTGATGTCTTCGACTTCTCGGGTGACTGCACCTATGACGGTCGGTTCGACTATTCCGACCCAGTCTACACCGGCGTCTATGACCAGTATTCCAACTGCGCCGGCGCGGGCAGCGTCATCATCGTCCTGGGCGCGGAGCCGGCGGCCCAGAACTACTCTGTCGTCGTCCTGGTGCAAGCCGTCACTGAAGCCGACCTGGACGCGCTGGACCACATCCTGAACACTTTCAACGTCGTCGGCACGCTGCCCGGCCAGTAGTGCCCGGCGGACTGTCTGACGGACGCGTAGGAATGCTCTGAGTAGGGCGGGCCGCAAAGCCCGCCCTATTGTTTTGTCCAGCGAACAAGCCCTGGCGCCTTCGCTTTGCGGCCGCGGCCGTGGCTACAGTCGCTTGCTCCGATCACGGGCCAGCCAGCGCAGCACCAACTCCTCAATGCGATCGGCGCGCTGGCGGACGACCGTGCAGGCCGGTAGCGCCTCCAGAAACATCTCTCCGTAACGCTTGGTCAGCAGACGCTTGTCCAGGCAGATGACCACACCCTCGTCTGTACCGCGCCGGATGAGCCGGCCGAAGCCCTGCCGGAAGCGCAGCACCGCCTCGGGGATGGAGTACTCGAAGAACGGGTTCTCATAGGTTTCCGAGCGCGCGGCGAAAACGGGGTCGGTGGGCACATCAAAGGGCAGCTTGGCGATGAGCAGCGCCGTCAGGGCCGGGCCAGGGATGTCCACGCCCTCCCAGAAGGAACGCGTGCCCAGCAAGACACTGCGCCCGCCCTCGCGCCGGAACTGCTCCAACAGCTGTTGCCGCGAGGCGCTGCTGCCCTGGGCCAGCGTGGTGATGTTGTGGCGGGCCAATCGATCCTCGATGGCCGCGGCCGTCTGGCTGAGATGGTTGTTGGCCGTGAACAGCACCAACGTCCGCCCACCCAGGGCGACGGCCGTCTCGACAATGGCCGATTCCAGCAGCCGCTGGTAGCCGGGCTGGTTTGGCTCGGGGATGTCGGTCACCAGGTAGAGCAGCGTGCAGTTTTTATAATCAAAGGGCGAACCGACAGCCAGCTCGTCGGCGTCGTGGGCGTGGAGCCGGTCGCGCAAATAGGCGAAGGTCGATTCCGGCCGCCCATAGCCGGCCGTGCGCAAGGTGGCCGACGTTAGCACGACTGTCTCCTTGCTCTGAAAAATGTACTTATCCACCAGTGGGCCGACATGCAGCGGCGCGGCATGAAGGGAAATGTTGTCCTTGTATTGCTCAACCCAGTAGATCATCTCGGCCTTGGGTTGGGAGATCAGCCCGTCGATGTTCTGCCGGGCATCTTCCAGCATTTGGCCGTTGCTGATAATCGCTGCCAGCAGCTCGTCTTCCCCCTCAATATCCACCGTGTGGCTGAGATCGAGCAGGATTTCGGCCATCCGCTGAAAGCCCTTGACAATGACCGCGTAAACGCGACTCAGATCGGCCCAGCCCTCTTCGATGAGGCGGTAGTCTGGCTGCACGCGGACGCCGGGCGTCAGCCGTAGCTGCGAGGCAAACTGGCTACGCTCTCGCTCCTGGCTGCGTAGAAAGAAGTCGAGCGTGCTGAACCAGTCCTGTGTCTGGTAGATGGCCGCCTGGGCATCGGTGCGCAGCCGCTCAGCCAGGCTATCCACCGTGGCAACGATCTCCCGTGGAGCGACGCCGCCGATACGCTGCTGAGCGTTGGCGATCAGGCCAGCCCGCGGCCGCGATGCCTCCTCGAGGCTCGTCTCCAGTAGACGGCGATCGGCCCGAAAGCTGAGACCGCTGGTGACGGCTGCTTCCAGGTGATGGGCCTCGTCGATGATCAGGTCGCGGTATTCCGGCAAGACCATGCCGTCCGTGGCCATGTCGGCCAGCAGCAGCGAGTGATTGACGATGACCAGGTGGGCCAGCTCGGCGCGGCGACGGGCGATGTGAAGCGGGCAGTTCTCCGTGGCGCACTGCTCCGCCTTACAGGTCGGGTTTTCGCCGCTCAGCCGCGACCAGGCCAGTCGCTCGGCCGGCGTTCGCAGGATGATCTCGTTGACATCGCCGGTCTCGCTGTGGGGCAGCCAGAGGAGAATGCGGGCATAGAGGGTCATCTCATCGGCGTCTTTCGGGCCGCTGCGGCGCATCTGCTGGAAGAGGCGCGTGCACAGGTAATTACTGCGCCCCTTGCGCACGGCTGCGCGCAGGTCAAGGTTCAGCGCGTCGCGCAGCGCCGGCACGTCCTTCTTAACCAGCTGATCCTGGAGGTTGATGGTGTTGGTGGAGATGACGACGCGCCGGCCGTTCTCCGTGGCCCAGAAGGCGGCCGGCAAGAGATAGCCGAGACTCTTGCCCGTGCCCGTGCCGGCTTCCACCAGGACTTGCCGGCCCTCGTTAAAAGCCTCGGCCACGGCGCGCATCATCGTCACCTGCTGTGGGCGATGTTCAAAGCCCGGAAAGGCCCGGTCAAAGTGGCCGCCCGGCCGGATGAGCGACATGAGCCAGGGGACATCCAGCGGCGCGGGTGACTCGGCCGGCACGAGCGCCCGCCCCTCCAGCTTGGGCGCATGGTAGAGGGGTAATAGTTGCCCGCGGGCGCGTATCTCGTTGCTCTCGAAGGCGTGGTGCGCCCGCTCGGCCAGGACATCCTCGAAGAACTGCGTCTCCGGCCAACCCAGCCGTTGCCCCGCGCCGACAATCTCCTCCAGCTGGGCCAACGACAGCGCCAGCGCCCGCTGCCATAGGGCCAGGAACAGCTCGATGGTCTGCTCGGTGTCGGCCAGCGCGCGGTGGCCGGCGCGGTCGTCGCGGGCCAAGTTGAGGTGTTCGGCCAGCGCGCCCAGGTTGAAGCGGCCCGCCTCCGGCACAAGGATCGACGCCAGCGTCACCGTATCGATGCGCCGGTTGCCAACACCCAGCCGAGCCTCGCGCAGAAAGCCGAGGTCGAACTGCACGTTGTGGCCGACAATGACATGATCGGCCAGCTTGCTCCTCAGCCGTGCGCGCAGGTCAAAGAGGCTGGGCGCGCCGGCAACCATCTCGTCCGTGATGCCGGTCAGCTGGCTGACATAGGGCGGGATGTCGCGCAGGGGATTGACGAGCGAGGCGAACTCATCGACGATCTCGTTGCCGCGAAAGGTCATCGCGGCGACTTCGATGATGGCGTCGCGGGTTGGGTCCAGGCCAGTCGTCTCCAGGTCGATGGCCACGTAGGTGGTCGTCATGGAGTGGCATTATATCATTTGTTCTAGTGATGGGCAGGGAAATGGGCAGCGGGCGAGAAGAAAAAGGCCAGGGCCGGGACGCAAATGGCTGGAGGGAGCGCATGCGATCATGCCGACGTTTTCTCAGGGCATAGCCACCTGCATATCGAATTCCCAATCGCAGCCAGCACGGCCTGTGGCGGAGTCGGGCTGCTCGGACACGACCTCAACCCGGACATGAAAGCGCCCCGTCTGCACCAGCGGCCCACCCGCGCCCCAGCTGTAGTGGCCGGCCTCATCGCGCGGCCACACGCCGCAGTCCGGCTCGTTGCCGCCAAAGGCGCAGTAGGGGGCGGTGAGTTCGTCCTTGACGAAGGTCAGATTCTCGCCTGTCACGGTGAAACGCACGCCGATGATGCCGTCGCCATCGTTGCCGCCGACGCGGTTATCGAGGGCGACGGCGCGAAAGAGGGCGTTGGGGGTGCGATCAATACGGCTGAGAATGTTGGCCGTGCCCTCGCACTCCCCCGCCGGGGCGTCGTTGTCGACGTCCGGCGGCCGGCCAGACGGCGGGCCAGCGGCGACGGCCGCCGGCGGCGTGGCCGTCGGCGGCGGCGCGGCCGTCTGGCCGCAGGCCGCCAATGCCGTCGCCAGCACAAGCAGCACCCATAGCCCAACGACGGTGCGGCCCATTTTGCTCATCGCCTAGCGCTTGCCCTCCGGGCCATCACGGCACGGTCACGTGGAAGGAGAAGTTCCAATTCCACACGCCGTTGAACTCCGGGTCGGCGTTCTCAGCCGTGACGGTAATCGAGGCGAAGTAGTCGCCCGTCTCGACCACATCGCCACCCTCGCCCCAGGTGTAGCGCCCCTGGTCGTCGGTTGGCCACGGGTTGCACGTCGGCTCGCCGCCGCCGAAGACGCAGTAGCCGGCATTGTTCTCCTGGCGCGAGTAGCTGATGCCATCGCCGGAGATGTCGAAGACGACGAACTGGATGCCCGCGCCATCGTGGTTGCCCACGGTCTCGTCGAAGACCTCCATGCGGAACAGGAAAGCCGGATCGACGATGACATTGCCGGTGACGCCGGTCGCGGGGAAGCTGCCGCCGGGAGCATCGTTGTCAATGTCCGGCGCGGAGGCCAACGGGCGCGTGGCCGTGGGGGCGATGGGCGGCGGCGGTGCGGTGGGCGGCGGCGGCGTGGGGGGGAAGGTCGCCGGAGGCAGCGTCGCCGGGTCAAAGTCACACTGGATATATTGCGGCAGCGCGCTGACCCAGCCGATCTGGCCGGTGCCCTGCACCTGCGCTTGCAGCCACGCCCCCTGGGGGAAGCCGACGGCCTGGTAAGCCAACGGCGTCAGTTGCGTGTTGAAGCCCAGACTGCTGAGGGGCGGCTCGTAGGCCACGCCGGGGCCGGGACGCAGATTGACGCCGCTAACCACCCGACACGTGCCCATCGGAGCCTCGGGGACGGTGGGCGGCGGCACGGCCGTTGGCGACGGCGTGACGCCCTCGGCCGTGGCCACGGCCGAGGGCGTCGGTTGGCCCGTGCTGACGGCCGCCACCGTCTGGGCGACAGCAACGGCTTCGATGGTCTGCTGCACAGCCGTGGCGATGACGCCGTTGTTATTCGCCGTGGGCAGCGGCGGCATGGTTGGCTCGGCCGTCTCGCGCCCACCACAGCCGGACAGCACCAGGGCCGCCAGCAACACAATTCCCGCCCCCATCGCTCTTGCCGTCATTCTCCATCTCCTCCCGGCGCTTGCAGCGCCGTCACCCGCGGCGCGCAAAGCCGGCCGACGATATGCTCGACCAGATAGGTATCAATAGGGAAGTCATCCCCCTGCCGGACGCAATCGCCGTAGAAGCCGAGAGCCTTGTCGCGAGCGGCCTGGGCCTCGCCAGCCGCGCCGCGCTCGCCCAGCAGGAAGGCCTTCCACTCATAGAGACTACCCAGGGCCTGATCGGACTGCGCCGCCAGCCGTGGGTCGTTGTCGATGTCCAGTTGGCCGGCGTCGGTCTCCAGCGCGGCGACCGCCTCGTCAATGTGGGCCTCCGCCGCGGCCGGGTCGCCGCCCTGATAGGCCACTTCGCCCAGCAGCCGTAAGGCGATGGCCCGGCCGACGCGGGCGATGCCGGCCACAGGCACGCCGTAGGTCTCGATCTGCTCGCCGCGCAGGGCCACAGCGGTGTAGGCGTCCAGAGCGGCTTCCGCCTCCTGGCGCACGGCGGCCAACGCGCCGGCGTCGCTGCCCTCGCCGCGCGCCTCGGCTTCGTTCAGCAGCCGCTGGCCGCGCACGAAGTGGACGCTGCCGATACCGATCAGAGCGCGGGGGTTGTCGGGGTTCAACCGCAGCGCCTCGTTGAAAGCCGCCTCGGCCGCGGCCAATTGCGTCTCGTCGCCGCCGGTTCGCTGGGCGCTGTAGAAGTGCTCCTGGCCCAGGAAGTATTGCACGACGTCGGAGTCGGGTGCCAACACGGCGGCCTGCTCGAACGCCGCCAGCGCCGCCGCCTGGTCGCCCAGAATCTCCTGTCGCAAGCCCTGGATCAACCAGGCCAGCGCGCCGGCCAGCGGGTCCAGCTCGCGCCAGACCTCCTCGCGCGGGTTGGCCGGATCGAAGACGGGCACGCGCGCCGTGAACTCATGCAAGCCGATCATCTGGCTGAAGTCGGCCTTAAACTGGGGCCGGAGATAAAAGCGCAGCGTCAGCACGTTGACGCTGCCCGCCGGGCGGATGTCGCCGTGGATAACCACATCGGCGTTCAGCGCCGCCGAAGCCTCGGTCGGCGTCGTGGCCCGCAGCGGCGGTTGGCCAACGATGCCGATGGTGACGTTGTGTTCCTGCTCCAACTCCGGACTGTCGAACCAGACCTGCACCTCCGGCCGCTCGGCAAATTCCGCCTGTAAGGTCGCGCCCAGGCGCTCGGCCACGCGCCGGCCGCCGTCGCCTTTCACCAGTTCGCCCGATTCGTTTAGCACGGCGAATTCGGCCACGGCGATATTGAAGTTGCCGCTCATCTTGTCCGCCGGCCGCAACGAGATCACGTCAAAAGCCAGCAGCGCCGCCAGCACAGCCACCACCAGCAGCACCCCCGAGCTGATCGCCAGAGCGCGTTGGGTGCGGTGGGCGCGCGCCTCGCGGGCGGCCGCGGCCTGGCTGGCGTCCAGGAACGCGGCCTCGTCGACGCTGAGCGCGTCGGGCGCGGCCGCCGTCCACTCCAGCGTCTGGGCCAGCCGCGCGCCCCGGTAGAGCGCGCCGGGGTCACGGCCTAGCTTGAGCCAGTCGCTGACATCCTGCGTCAACTGGCGCTGGCGGATGAGGCCCTCGCGATCCTGGTCGAGCCAGGCGCGCAACGTCGGCCACTCGCGGATGAGCGCCTCGTGGGCCACCTCGACGACCTGGGTGTTGGTCGGCGGCACGACGTCGGTGATGACCAGCCGGGCAGCGACGAGAATGTCGAGCACGGCGGCCAGCATCTGCGGGTCGGTGGCGCGCGTGATGAGTTCGCTGAACGGGGCGCGGCGGCGTGTGTCGGGCGTGTCGGCGTCGGCGCTCTCGCCCAGCTCGGTCAGGCGGACAAAGATGGCCCGGGCGATGGGGCGTTGCTCCGGCGTCAGACGCTGCTGGAAAACGGACTCGGCCGTCTTGGCGATGGCGCCGCGCACGCCGCCCGCCTCCTTATAGCCCGACAGGGTCATTGTCCGGCCGCGGCGGTGTTCCCAGGTGGCCAGCAGCGCGTGGGATAGCAGTGGCAGCGCGCCCGGTTCATCGCCGGCGTCGTCGAGCATCAGCTCGACCAGCCCCTCTTGCAGCTTCCAGTCGCCACGCGCCGCCGGGGCGACGATGGCCCGGAACAACTCCTCACGGCTCATCGCGCCGATGTACTCCTGGCGGCGGGCAATCAGCTCGCGCAGGCCCTCGTGCTCGGCAAAGTGAGCGTAGAAGTCGGCGCGCAGGGCAATGACGATGGTGATGGGCTGGTCGGCGGCCGGATCAGCGGCGGCGACGAGGTTGTCAAACAGCGCTCGCCGCTCGGCGACATTGCGGGCCAGCGAGAAAGCTTCCTCGAACTGATCGAACACCAGCAGCAGGTGGGGTCGGCCCTCTCTGGTCAGTAGCTCGCGGGTGGCGGTGGTCAGGGCGGTCGCATCGGCCGCCAGGCGAGCCGAGAGCGCCGCGGCGGCGTCGGACGCGGGGGCCGCGTCGGCCGCGGGGGGCGCGTCAGGCGCGGTACTGGTCAGGGCGAAGGCCAGGGCGTCGAGCGGGTGGGCGGTGGGCGTCAGGACGCGGACGGCCCATTGCGTCGAGCCGGCCGGTGGCAGGCCGCCGTCGGCCAATGGCTTGCCGGCGCGCAGGGCGGGAATAAGACCGGCGCGCACGACCGACGACTTGCCGCTGCCTGACGCGCCGATGATGGCCAGAAAGCGCTCCTCGCGCAAACGGCCGGCCAGTCGCGCCGTCAGCCGTTCGCGGCCCAGGAAGTGCTCGGCGTCGGCCTCGGTGAACGACTCCAGCCCCTTATAGGGCGGGTCGCCGGGCGCAGGCGGCTGGCCCTCCACATCCTGGACGGCGGCCGCGCCGACGAACGTCGATTCGATGTTGACGATCGCCCCGCGGAAGTCGCCGGAGAGAACATACTGCTTGTCGCCGGTCTGGCCGGTCGCCGGTTGGTCAGGTTCTGTCATCGTGCCTGATGATAGTATACAGGGAACGTCAAGACATTGTATCGCGGTGAGAGTTATGGTAAGATAATCTGCGAAAGAGGGGATGTCGCCTAAGAGCGGATCCGGAACACGCGGCCGACGCCGGTGAGACGTGCGCGGAAAGACGGACGCGCCGGAACAAACCGTGTGCACGGGTTCGACAAATCCAATCTAGAGCATAGATGCAGGTAGGTGACAAGAATGGACATTATCAATCAACGCCCCGGCTTGGCGGCAGTGGTAGCATTCATCGCGGGGCTGCTCATTGGCCTTGTGGTGTTGGGCTGGGGTCTGTTCCCGGTCCAGTACACGGGCACAGACCCGTCGGGGCTTTTCCCGGATTACCAGGCGGTCTTCATCCGCAACGCCGCCGAACTCTACTCATTCGACAACAATCAAGAGAAGTTGCGCTCAGCCCTCAGGGGTTGGGGTGGCGACGCGCTGGCCTGCGAACTAGCGAGTAGCTCCTCCGACGCCGGCGATCAGGCGCGTCTCGTCGCCGCGGCGACCATCGTCAACGGCCAGGGCTGCACCGGCCTGGCCACAGCGCCTGTGGCCACCGTCCCGGGCGAATCCCTGCCGGTTGTGCCCGGCCAACAAGCCCCGGCGACCAACCAGGGCCGCTCGAACTTGCTGCCGCTGCTCTTGCTGGGTCTGTTGCTCTTCCTGTTGGTGCTGGCCATCCTCTATGTCTGGAACCGCCGGCGGACGCTGCTAGAGGGCGAGGAACCGGGCACGACGCCGTATAGCCAGCCGTCGCCCGTGGCCAAATCAGCCCGGCCGATGATGGGTGCGGCGGCCGCCGCGCCGGTTGCGCCCGCGGCCGAATCGATGGCTGTGCCCATCGCTCGCTTCCGCACGGCCTATACCCGCGGCCACGATACCTATGACGACGCCTTCAGCATCGAAAACGCCAACGGCGACTTCCTGGGCGAGTGCGGCGTCGGCATTTCCGAAGCCATCGGCACCTCCGCCCCCAGGAACGTAACCGCCTTCGAGGTCTGGTTGTTCGACAAGAACGACATCCGCACGATCACCAAGGTGATCATGAGCGACCACGCCTTCTTCGACGACGCGCTTAAGGCCAAACTGGCCCCCAAGGGCGAGCCTGTTCTGGCGCGCGAGAACGAGACTATCGTGTTGGAGACGGCGACGCTGCTCATCAACGCGGAGATCACCGAGATGGAGTATGGCCAGGCGTCGGAGATGCCCGATACGAGCTACTTCGAGCGCTTCACCATCGAGCTGTCCGCCTGGGCCAAGGAAGGCGAGACACCCATGCCCGACCCCGGCGAGGGGGAGGACCTGCTCCGCTACTAACCGAAAATAACTGACCAGGGGGCGGCAAGCGTCGTCCCCCTGGTCAGTAGCGCTCTTACGCCCGAATATACGGGTCGTACAGCTTCTGCCACTCATCAAGCGCATAGCGGTCGGTCATGCCGGCAATATAGTCGGCCACGACCCGCGCGCGCGGCGCACTCTCTAGCCGTTCCCACGTCTCGTGCGGCAGCATGTCGGGTTCCTTCATATAGGCCTCGAACAGCCCGACAATGAATCGCTCTGCCTTGGTCTGCATCCGCACCATCCGAAAGTGGCGATACATGCGCGCATAGAGAAAAGCCTTCAGGGCGCGCACCTTCTCGCCAAACTCCGGCGAATAGCCGACGACGTTGCGCTCAGACCGTTGCAGCTTCTCCGGCGAGTCGATGCCCGCCGCCTCCAGCGCGGTGCTGGTGTGCGCCATCACGTCGGTAACGGAACGGCCGATTAGCTCGCGGATGATCTCGTGCCGGTACATCGACAAGAAGTGCGTCCCCGGCTGCCAGCCGGCGCTGTCGCACAGCTCGCGCCAGATGACCAGTTCGTCCAGGTCTTCCAGTGTAAAGAGGTTGGCCCGCAGCCCGTCGTCCAGATCGTGGGCGTCGTAGGCGATTTCGTCGGCCAGGTTGGCGATCTGGGCTTCCAACGAGGCGCGTTTCTCCGGCTCGAAGTCGGCCGCTTCGCTGACATCGTAGTCAGTTTCGTGCTTCAGCATCCCTTCGCGCGTCTCGTAGGTCAGATTCAGGCCGGGGAAATCGGGATAGCGCTCTTCCAGCTCGGTGACGATGCGGTAACTCTGGAAATTGTGGTTGAAGCCACCGTGGTCGGCCATCAGCGCATTCAGTGCGTGCTCGCCCGCGTGGCCGAAAGGGGCGTGCCCCAGATCGTGGGCCAGACAGATAGCCTCGGTCAGGTCTTCGTTGCCACCCAGTCCACGAGCCAGCGACCGGCCCAGCTGGGCGACCTCGATGGTGTGCGTGAGTCGGGTGCGGTAGTGGTCGCCCTCGTAGAACACGAAGACCTGCGTCTTGTACATGAGCCGGCGAAAGGCCGTCGTGTGGATAATCCGGTCGCGATCGCGCTGGAAGGCGGTGCGCGTGGCCGATTCCGGCTCCGGGTAGCGTCGGCCGCGCGACGCGGCGCTGCGCAACCCATAGGGGGCCAGACTCATCGATTCGATCTCTTCTAGCTGCTGTCGTAGGCGTCTCATGGGAAACTGCTCCTGAGAGAGGGCGCTGCTGGAGAGGGGAGCGCGCCCAGGTAGTTGCCGCCAAACCATACGGAGTGTAACATAATCACAGACGCATCGCACTCTATAAGAGGACCGTATGCCGCCAAAGCGTTCGGGCTGTGCTGTCAGCCGGCCTATCATGATCATGATCACCATCTTCGCCAGCCTTCTGGCGGCGGGGCTTTTCCTGGGCATCCCTTACCTGCAGGGGCGGCCGGCCTTTCCGCGCGGCACATTCCCCGTGTTGGTCGAGGGCAATCAGATCAAGGTTGAAATGGACCCGAACGGCGAGGTGTTTCTGCTGGGCGACGAGAGTCTTGTGCAACCAGAGGTGGGCACGGGCGGCCCCGTCACCGGCCAGCTCGTCACGTCCACGCCGGCCATCGTCGCCACCGTCGCGCCGCCGCCGCCCGCCACGCCCGTGATCGTCCCCACCGCGTCGCTGCCGACGCTCACCCCCCAGCCACCGCCCAGTTGCGTCATCTTCACCAACCACACCGTCCAGTCCGGCGAGACGCTGTTCAGCATCTCGCGCCAGTACGTCACGTCCATCGCCCTGATGGCCCGGCATGGCATCTCTTCCACATCGCTGACGCCCGGCGCGGTTATTGCCGTGCCCGTCGGCAACCCGGCCTGTTGCACCAATGGCTGGCGACCCTACGTGGTCGAGTCGGGGGACACGTGGTTTGGAATCGCCCAGCAATGCGGCATCACTGTCGATTCCCTGCTACAGAGCAATGGGGCCGGCGCGGGGGCGACCCTCTATATGACCTCGGTCATCTGCATTCCCTAGGCAACGGCGCAGTTGCCGGCGGCGCGTCCTCAGGCGGTCAATACGCCCAGGATGGCCAGGACGATGATCGCCAGCACGATGATGTTCAGCCACAGCAGGATACCGATGATGATCCGCTGCGCGTCGGTGAAATCCCACTTGCCTCGCGGCGCGTAGACCGTCACTACGTCTGTCTCCTCGTTCATGCCTCTCTCTCCCGACGTATGTTACTTGACATAGCGTAACGCAGGATGGGCCGGGCGTCAACGCGTCAAAGCGTCAACGCCCGCGTAAGGTCACATCGCCCGCGCTGATGGCATGGAACCGGCCGGTGGCGTCGCGCACCAGCAGCCGCCCCCACTCGTCTACCCCTTCGGCCGTGCCCACCAGCGTCGCGGCCTTGCCGGCGGCAGTCACTTCCACGACCCGCCCCAACGTCGCCAGCCGCGCCGCCCACGCCCCAACCGGCGACTGCCCGGCGTCGGCGGCGGCGTAGTGCGCCTCTAGCCGCGCCAGCAGGGCCGCCAGCAGCGCCGGCCGCGACACCGGCCGCCCCAGGGCAACGAGCAGGCTGGTGGCCGGCGTGGCCGTGGGCGGCAGCGCGCCGGCGGGGATGTTGATATTGAGGCCGATGCCGAGGACGGCCGTCTCCAGATGGCCGCCGGCGTCGAGCACCGCATCCAGCAGCAGCCCGCCGGCCTTGCGCCCGGCGTCCCCCTGCCCCAGCAACACGTCGTTGGGCCACTTCAGCCGCGCCGGCAGGCCGGTCACGTGCTCCACGGCCTCGGCCACGGCCAGCCCGGCCAACATCGTCAGCCATGCGCCGCGCCCGGCCGGCCAGCCCACCGGGCGCACCAGGGCCGACAGTAGCAGCGCCGTGCCCGGCGGCGCGTCCCAGCGACGGTCGAGGCGGCCGCGCCCGGCCGACTGGTAATCGGCCAGCAGCACGGCCCCATGCGGCGCGCCACCGGCCGCCCAGCGCTTCATCTGATCGTTGGTTGAGTCCGTCGCGGCAACGTAGCGATAGGCGCGCCCCAGCCACGTCGTCGTCAGGGCCGCCGCCACGGCCGCCTCGCCCAACTCCACATCGTCGCTCATGCCGCCATTCTACCAGTTTCGCCCGTTTCAACCGCTGGCGCGGAGCGAAAAGACGAGGATGCCCTAGCCCTACCTGACCGACTGATTCCCCCTCCATAATCTGTGGCGAAAGCCACCCTGCGCTATAATCAGGATATGCTCGCTAAACTCCTCAGTGCCGCCATCGTCGGGCTGGAAGCCGAACTCGTCAACGTCGAAGTCGATATCGTCAACGGCCAACCTTACTTCGCCCTGGTCGGCCTGCCCGATGCCGCCGTGCGCGAGAGCCGCGATCGCGTCTATGCCGCAGTGAAGAACAGCGGCCTGACCTTTCCCCAGCAACGCATCACCGTCAATCTGGCCCCGGCCGATCTGCGCAAGGAAGGCCCGGCCTACGACCTGCCTATCGCCGTGGGCATGCTGGCGGCCACGGCGCAAATCTGGCACGACCAGTTGGAGGACTCGCTCTTCTTCGGCGAGCTATCGCTCGACGGTTCGACGCGCCACACCAAGGGCGTGTTGCCGCTGGCGGCGCTGGCCCGCGAGAAGGGGCTGAAGCGCGTCTTCGTGCCCGCGGCCGATGCGCCCGAGGCGGCGCTGATGCCCGACGTCGCGGTCATTCCCGTGCGCAACCTGGGCGAGTTGGTCGGCCACCTGACCGGGCTGGGCGTCATCGCGCCGCTGACCGTCGATCTACAGACGGCCTTCGACGCCGAAGTGGCCTACGCGACCGACTTCGCCGACGTCGCCGGCCAGGAGCACGTCAAGCGGGCCATGGAGATCGCCGCCGCCGGGGGACACAATGCGTTGATGACCGGCCCGCCGGGCAGCGGTAAGACGCTCATCGCCCGCGCTCTGCCCAGCATCCTGCCGCGCATGGGCGTCGATGAGGCCCTGGAAGTGACCAAGATCTACAGCGTCGCCGGGCTGCTACCGTCGGAGACACCGCTCATTCGCACCCGCCCGTTCCGCTCGCCCCACCACACCATCAGCTACGCCGGGCTGGTCGGCGGCGGGCAGTGGCCGCGGCCGGGCGAGATTTCGCTGGCCCACCGCGGCGTCCTCTTCCTCGACGAGCTACCGGAGTTCGGCGAGCGATTGATCGAAGTACTGCGTCAGCCGCTGGAGGGCATGCCGCGCGAGATCAGCATCTCCCGCGCCACGGGCAGCGTCACTTACCCGGCCAACTTCATGCTCATCGCCGCCCAGAATCCCTGCCCCTGTGGCTACTACGGTGACCCCACCCGCGCCTGCACCTGCTCCAACACGATGATCACCCGTTACCAGAAGCGCGTCAGCGGACCGCTGATGGACCGCATCGACCTGCACGTGGACGTGCCGCGCGTGGAATATGAGAAGTTGTCATCGAGCCAGCGGGGCGAGCCGTCGGCGGCCGTCCGCGCCCGCGTCGAAGCGGCCCGCGAGCGGCAGGCACAACGTTTCGCCGGGCTGACGCTCTATAGCAACGCCGACATGGGGCCGGGCGAAGTGCGCCAGTTCTGCGACCTGGACGACACTGGCCGCCGGCTGATGAAAAGCGCGATGGCCCAGATGAACCTGAGCGCGCGCGGCTTCCACCGCGTGCTGAAGGTCGGCCGCACCATCGCCGACCTGGCCGGCTGCGAGCAGATCGGCCCGGCCCATCTGGCAGAGGCGTTGCAGTATCGGGCGAGGGGGCAGTAGGCAGAATGGATAGCGGATAGCTGAAACTGTGCCGGTGATGTGTACATCTAATACAGTTTTAGTGAACTTACAAAGTATTCTGAAGCAGCTTGCGACAACTTAATTCCGAAGTGAGAACAGGGGTGTCCTCATGACTCGAAGCGTTTTTCCGGGCGATACTGATTATTCACATCAAACTCTACGAGTCCTGCTAAGCGATCTCGAAGGGATTCTGTCTTTGTTAAATTCATCTCAAGCTAAGCTAAAGAGGTCGCGCGAGCGATTAGAGGCTATTGGTTATTGGCACATTGCATTCGTTGATTTTAGATCATTATTCAATTACTCAATACAGTTTTACGATACATGTATAGAGGAAGTGACAGAAATACTAACCCAAATCCAGATAGAAGTTCAGTCGCATCACGCAAACCAACTAGCCCATCTAAGCGAGACAGCAGCTAAGCTCAACGAAACCTACGGTATTACTTGGCATGGAAATGATTCAAGGCACCAGTACAGTGACCCAAATTTTCGGGTTCTTGCAGATATGTATTCTGAAGGTCGTCAAATGGCTGTTGACTTGATTGATCTGTCAAACATGGCGGTGAGGCTACGTGTATTTATTGGTAAAACTCTGCCCATTCATAGTAATGCTATTTTTAATACTTGTAATGACACCAAATTACGAGAGCAGCTTGAAGGCTCGTTCAGCCTGGATGAAATAAAGTCTCTTTGTCAAGATCTTAACGTTCCGTATGACGACTTAGGCGGTGATGCAAGATCCGCAAAGTGCCGCGAATTGATCTACTACTGTAAGCGACATGACATAATCGACTGCTTATTAGGTCGTTGCTCAGTACTACGTCCTAAAGCATCTTGGTGGTAATGCAACAATCTGATTCTGTTGGCGAAGTCAGGCTCTTACAAGGGCTTGAAACGGCGACAGAATCAGTTCGCCGACGCTCTACCTCTGGCCCAGGCGACCCACTGTACCCGGATGGTCGCATTTGACCGCCGCTTCGCGGCGCGAGGTCAGGCGGTCGGTGGGCTGGCGATAGCGCTGGCGGCGGGCTGACGGGTGTGTCGCCGGCGCGTCGCAATCTCGAACGACCTCATCCCGCCCACTGCAACGGCCTATTTGTCCAAAGACAACACAGCGCTGTCATCATCATAGGCCAGCAGTTCCGCGTACCGGCCCCAACTGACGATTGTTTCCAGCTGCCGCTCCGCTTCCTGGGGCGGGAACTCCAGTTCCAGGGCGGCCTGAACGGCATCCCAGTCCAGTTCCTGATTGCTCGTGGCCTGTATCAGCCGCACAATCCACTTGAAAATAGGCAGGCGCTGGATGCGGCTGGCAAATATCTCCTTGCGCGCCAAAATAGACGCCTCGGCAAAGGTTTCGCCCAGGGGGGTTAGCATCGCATCGCCCTTTTCCACCGTGGCAAAGCCCAGCAGTTCGGCCGTTTCTACCAGATTAAGCAGTTCATCGGAGTCCAGGCCTAACTCCTGTGCCAGCCGGTAAATGTCGGCTTGCCGCTGTGGCGCTTCGGTCAACCGTTCCAGCAGCGCGGCCAGGTCAGTGATGGCCACGCGAGGCAGGCTGCGGGTCGGCCCCGGTTCGCCGGGGGCAGTGCCTATTTCCATGTGCTCCGGCTGGGTCTGGCCGGCCAGGATGCCATACACCTGATCTACCAGGGCCTGGAACTCGGCCGACTTGCGCTGGCGTGGATGGGGCAGAGGCACGGGCCGATCGGCAATGATCCGCCCCGGGTTTTTGTCCATGATCACGATACGATCGGCCATAAAGACGGCTTCTTCGATATTGTGGCTGACCATTAAGATCGCTTTGGTGGGGATAAGCCCCTCCGTCCACAGTTCCAGCAGCTCGCCGCGCAGCGCCTCAGCACTGAGAATGTCCAGCGCGGAGAACGGTTCGTCCAGGCAGAGCAACTCCGGCTCATTGACGATGGCGCGGGCAAAGCCCACCTTTTGCCGCATTCCGCCCGATAATTCGCGAGGGTAGGCAGCTTCGAAGCCGTCCAGTCCCACGCGATCGATGGCCTCTTCCGCGCGGACGGCACGCGCCGCGGCGGGCACGCCTTTGGCTTTCAGGGCCAGGGCGACGTTTTCCAGGACGGTAAGCCAGGGAAAGAGGGCGAAGGTTTGGAAGACGATGGTCGCATGGGGGTTGACGCCGCGTAACGGTTGGCCCCGGTACAGCACTTCGCCGCGGGTGGCCTTTTGCAGCCCGGCGATAATGCGCAGCAAGGTGCTCTTGCCACAGCCAGACGGCCCGAGTAGCGCCACAAACTCGCCTTCCCGCATGGATAGATTGACATCATCAACGGCCGTAAAGCGGCGCTCGCCGCTGCCGTACTCCATGGCTATCTGGTTCAATTGCAAAAGCATTTGGGCCTGACTCATCATCTTACTCCATGCGGTACTTTTCTTCCGCCAGCCGGTACAGGGGTCGCCATAGCAGCCGGTTAACCAGGACCACCGCCAGCACCATGCCCAGGGTCGCCGCCAGCAGCAGGTCAAATTCGCCCCGCGTCGTCGCCTCGGCAATGATGGCGCCAATGCCGGTCACCTGGAGCGTCCGGTCGTTAAATTCCACGTATTCAGCCACAATGCTGGCATTCCAGGCCCCGCCGCTGGCCGTAATGGCGCCCGTCACTAAATAAGGGAACAACCCCGGCAGGATCAGTATCCGCCACCGATCAACCCGGCTCAATTGCAGCAAATCAGCCGTGTGCTTCAGATCCTCCGGAATGGCGCTGGCCCCGGCAATGACGTTGAACAATATATACCACTGCGTGCCCATCAACATCAGCAGCACGGCGGCCAGTTCCAACCCTGAGGGCAGCGCCAACAGGAACAGCAGCAGCACCGGAAACAGCGCCGTCGCCGGCACGGACGCGGCGATTTGGCTCATCGGCTGCAAGATGGCCGCCAGCCGGCGATTGGTGCCAATGGCTACCCCCACGGGTATCGTCCAGGCCAGGGCAAGGATCAGCACCAGGGTGACGCGCAGCAGGGTCGCGCCCAGGCCCAGACCAATCGCCTGCCATTGCGCCAGCGATAGGGTGAGCAGCAGGCTGCCGGCCTGGAAACCTCCGTATAACAGGCCACCGCCCACTAGCAACCCCAATATGATTTGCCACCAGGACCGAGATGGGGGCAAAGAAGTGGTCATGGCCATCGGGAAACGGCGGATCAAATAGCTATCTACCCGTTCCATCAGGGGCGCAACCAGGCGCTTATTGAGCCGATTCGCCAGACGAGCGCTGCGCCACACCTCGTAAAACCAGGAGCTGGGTGGGCGGCTGTCTTCAACCATTTCCACTTTGAAGCGGTCGGCCCAGGTCAGCAGCGGCCGCCAGACAAGCTGGTCCAGCAGCACAATCACCAAAATCAGCGTGCCCAGTCCCCAGAAAATAGCCTGAAAATTGCTCTCGATCGCTGCTTCGCGCAGGTAGGAACCCAGTCCCGGCAGGCGAAAGTCACGCTGGCCGACGGTGAACATCTCCGCTGCCATCAGGAAAAACCAGCCGCCGGCCCAGCTCATCATGCTGTTCCAGACCAGGCTGATGGTGGCAAAGGGCAGCTCCAGCGTCTTGAACTGCATCCAGCCGCCCAGTTGAAAAATGCTACTGGCTTCTCGCAATTCCTGAGGAATGGTCGTAAGGGATTGGAACCAGGCGAAAGTGAGGTTCCACACCTGGCTGGTGAAGATGAGGACGACGGCGGCCAGCTCGGCGGCGATGCCTTCCGGCAGAATGGCGCTGAGGCCAAGTAGCACCACCGGCAGAAAAGAGAGGATGGGCACGCTTTGCAGCACATCCAGCAGGGGCATCATCACCTGTTCGGCACGCGCATTGTAGGCCGCGATACGGCCGTAAATCAGTGTGAACAACATCGAGAGGATATAAGCGGCGGTCATACGCCCCAGCGACAGCGTCGCATACCAGGGCAGCGCCCGTGGCGACAGATCAATTGCCGGCCCGGCAACCACATCGGGCGCATTAAACGCCAGGCGCGCCCCCACGTAGAGGATGACCAGCACGACCAGCAAGGCCAGGACATCGCCCAATCCCAAAGTCCGGCGTGCGGAAGGGGTGGATCCAAAGATCGTTGTTCGCCGCATAAGAAGTTCTCGCCCGCTCAGGCTTCCCGCTGGCGCACGAGCAGCACCGGCAGGGGCGCTCGCTGCACCAGATAATCGGCCACACTGCCCAACACCCAACGCACCGGGTCGCGTCGATTACGCGTCGTCATCACCAAAACGTCAAACGAGCCTTGCTCAATCAGATCTAACAGCGATTGAGCCACATCGCCGGCTATCACCAAGTACTGAGCATGGGCCACGGCAATCTCTGGTCGGGCAGCGACTTCAGCCAGATACGATTCTGCCTCAGCTTGCAGTTCACGCTGGCGGATGAGCCACATGCCGGCATCGGCCATGCTGTACATGGCCGGCGGTTGGGTGGCTGAGGGGACAACACGAACCAGCGTGAGCGTGCCGCCGGAGAGCCGGCGCAGTTCCAGCGCGTAGGCAATGGCCTCTTCGGCCACGACCGATCCGTCTAGCGGAACAAGGATTTCCTGGTACATGATGCCCTCTTTGTTAGGGTCTTGAAGACTGTGCAAACACTATTTTCTGATGGTCAGGCCATCATAGCTCAAACTGGCCATCCAACCGAATCGCCGGCTGACTGAGACGTGGGGCCTGCTCCCACGCGCCAACCAGCCACGGCCCACGGGAAACCACGAGCGGCCGTGTCCTTGCGCCGTGGCGTCCCCGTCGCCAAGATCGCCGCAGCCATTGACACGCCCTCGTCCCGTGCTATGATTTCACCGCTATGCACTCCATCTTGTCGATCAGCAGTGATTGTCGGAACGCTTCGCCCACGCCCCGCGCGTTCAGGCGGACGGCCGATGCCTGCTGATTGAAACGACAGGCAACGACACCGAAAAGCCAACAGGCGCGGCCACCTCCGCGCCTTTTTTGTTGGCAACGCAACAGAACCGGGGGTCGCCGCAAACAACAGGAGACGCGATGACCCACCAACCGATCAACCGCTACGACCACTACGCCGCCCTTGGCCGCGCCGGCGCGGCCAAGGGCGGCGACGCACTCATGCGCGCCCTGCTGGCCCACGACGACCTGGCCACGTCGCGGCTGGTGGACTTCGCCATCGGCCTGGTGGATACGCGCGAGGGCGCGGCCCGGCTGCGCCACTACTTGTTCGACGGCGCGCCCATCCAGCGCAACTACGCCGCGCTGTACTTCAAGCGGCGCGGCCGCGTGACCCTGCTGGAGGAGGCCGTGGCCCAGGGGAAGATCGATGCCACACAGGCGTTCGCACGTTAGCGCGACAGCCGGCACTTTTGGTAGCTTGTGGCGGGCTATCTGCTGTATTGTAACCGCACTTGTGAGAGATGTGCGATGAACGATTCCGATCCCCGGGCCGACGCCGACATTCTGGCCCACAACCGCATCGCCTGGGACAAGTGGGCCCAGGACGGCGACCGCTGGACACTGCCCGTCTCGCCGGCCGAAGTGGCTGCGGCCCGCGCCGGTGAGTGGGCGATCTATCTGACCGAGGAGAAGCCAGTGCCGCGCCACTGGTTTCCGGCCGACCTGCGCGGCATCGCTGTGCTCTGTCTGGCCTCCGGCGGTGGGCAGCAGGGGCCAATCCTGGCCGCGGCCGGGGCCAACGTGACCGTCTTCGACAACTCGCCGGAGCAGTTGGCCCGCGACGCGGCCGTGGCCCGGCGCGAAGGCCTGCTCATCCGCACCGTGCCGGGGGATATGCGCGACCTGGGCGTTTTCGCCGACGACGCCTTCGACCTCATCTTCCACCCCGTGTCCAACATCTTCACGCCCGACGTGCGCGCCGTCTGGCGCGAGTGCTACCGCGTCCTACGGCCGGGCGGGGCGCTGCTGATGGGCACGATCAACCCCATCGAGTACGCTTTCGACCGCGCTCTGGCCGACGCCGAGGGAGTTTTCCAACTGAAGTACTCCCTGCCCTACTCGGACGTGACCGACATCAGCAAGGAGGAGCATGACCGTCTCTTTGGCCCCCACGCGCCCTACGAGTTCAGCCACACCCTCGAAGACCAGATCGGCGGCCAGCTAGAGGCCGGCTTTGTCCTGACTGGCTTCTTTGAGGCCCACAAGGAAGACGACCGGCTCGGCCGCTACTTCCCCAACTACATCGCCACGCGGGCGCTTAAGCCCTACGCCACGCCGGCCGGCCCACGGACGACTGAAACGAGCGGGCCAAGACCATCCTTAATGGAGTGACTGTGACCTACCAACAACTCATTACCGATCACTCTCGTGACCCAGAGCAACTCGAACAGGCCTACCAGGCCGCCGTCAAGGCTGGCCAGGGCGACGCCTTCCGGCAGGCGATCGACGCCGGCCGCGCCGCCCAGCCCGACAATCTGCTCTACGCCGCCTGGCACTACCGGCTGAGGGACGCCGCCGCCGCCGTCAAGACCTCGTTTGTCCGCTGGGGTTGGGCCGTACCGCTGGCCCTGCTCAATGGCCTGTTGTTCTGGTGGCTGTCCGACGACGGGCGCTATGCCATCGAGATCGCCGGCGGCCGGCCCGACGCCTCCACCTTCCTGCCGACATTGCTCCTGCTGGCTGCGCCGCTGGCGGCGGTCTTCGTGCTGGTCTATCTGGCTCTCGTCCGGCGGCGCTGGCCATTGGCCGTGTTGATCATGGTAAGCCTCATGGTCGCCGCGGCCTACGTCCTGTGGGTCTACCCTCGCCTGGGCACGCGCCCCTTCCAGGAGCAGTACATCACCCTGATGGCCATGCACCTGCCCCTGCTGGCCTGGGCAGGCGTGGGTTTGTACCTCGTCGCCGGCCACCGCGACCCGGGCAATCGCTTCGCCTTCCTGATCAAGTCGCTGGAAGTTGGCGTCATGGGCGGCCTGTTCGCCATTGCTGGCGGGCTGTTCACGGGCATCACTATTGCCCTGTTCTCAGCCCTGGGGATCGAACCGTCGGAACTGGTTATGCGGCTGTTTGTCGCCGGCGGCGGCGGGCTGATTCCGGTCATCGCCGTAGCCGTGATCTACAACGCTGCCCGGCCGCCGGCGGGGCAATCGTTCGAGGACGGCCTGAGCAAGCTGCTGGCCACGCTGATGCGCACACTGCTACCGCTGACCCTGCTGGTGCTGGTGGTCTACATCGGCTTTGTCCTGCTCAACTTCCGCGAGCCGTTCGAGAACCGCGACGTGCTGATCATCTACAACGGCATGCTCTTCGCCGTCATCGCCCTGCTGGTTGGGGCAACGCCGGTCAGCCTGGCGGAGACTTCGCCGCGGGTGGCCCGGGCGCTGCGCTGGGCCATCGTCGCCGTGGCCGGGCTGGCGCTGCTGGTCAGCGTCTACGCCCTGGCGGCCATCGTCTACCGCACGGCCATGGACCGCCTGACGCCCAACCGGCTGACGTTCATCGGCTGGAACGTCGTCAACATCGGGCTGCTGGCGCTGCTCGTCTGGGCCGGGGCGCGCGGGCGGGCGACGGACTGGCTGCCGCGCCTCCACCGCGCCTTGGCCATCGGTACGGTCGCCTACGCCGTCTGGACACTGGCGATGATCCTCGTCCTGCCGTGGCTGTTCGGCATCGACCAGGGGGCGATCGAAGCATTACCCCCGGCCGTGCGCGAGATTGTCTACGACACCCCCGACCCCATCCTGCTCAAATGCGACACCAGTCCCCACATCTACCTGCTGGACGACGGCGAAAAGCGCTGGCTCGACACCATCGCCACCTTCACCGAGCGCGGCTACGTCTGGGGCGACGTGCACATCGTCCCCTGCGACGAGCTACGCGGCCTGCCCGATGGCCAGCCGATCCCGGCCGGCGCGGGGCCGCCGCCGCAGCCATGAGGCAGGTCATGTATGGCCTTTTGCGGCGCTATTGCCCTTCTCCGACCGGCTCCATCCTCACCGAAAAGTGCCGTAGCACCTCCGGCGCGCTGACGATCCGCACGCCGCGAAGGCTGTCCTTGATGCTGTTGACGTAGAGGAGCACTTCCGCCAGGTAGTCCACATGGCTCTGTGTGTAGACCCGGCGCGGGAAGGCCATGCGCACTAGCTCCATCGCCGCCGGCTTCTCGCTGCCGTCGGGCTGATGTCCGAACATCACCGAGCCGATCTCCACCGAGCGGATGCCGCCCTCCAGATAAAGCGCCAGCGAGAGCGCCCAGGCGGGATATTCACTCTGAGGAATGTGGGGCAGCATGGCGAGGGCGTCAATGTAGACGGCGTGGCCGCCCGGCGGCTGGACGATGGGCACGCCGTTGGCCGTCAGGATGTCGCCCAGGTAGGCCACGGAGCGCACGCGGTATTGCAGGTAATCCTCGTGCAGCACCTCCTCCAGCCCCACGGCGATCGCCTCCAGGTCATAGCCGGCCAGCCCGCCATAGGTGGGGAAGCCTTCGGTCAGGATGAGCAGGTTTTTGCACTTCTCGGCCAACGCATCATCGTTCAGCGCCAGGAAGCCGCCGATGTTGGCCATGCCGTCCTTCTTGGCGCTCATCGTGCAGCCGTCGGCGTAGCCGAACATCTCCTGGGCAATCGCCAGCGGCGTCCGGTCGGCGTAGCCCGCCTCGCGCGTTTTGATGAACCAGGCGTTCTCGGCAAAGCGGCAGGCGTCCAGGAAGAAGAGCACGCCGTGGCGGTGGCAGATCTCGCTGGCGGCGCGAATGTTGGCCATGCTGACCGGCTGGCCGCCGCCGGAGTTGTTGGTGACGGTGATCATGGCCAGCGGCACGCGGCCGGGGTTATCGGTCAGCGTCTGCTCCAGCGCCGCCAGATCGATGTTGCCCTTGAACGGCAGCACGCGCGCGGGGTCGCGGGCCTCGGCCACAGGGATGTCGCGCGCCTCGGCGTGGCGGTATTCGACATTGGCCCGCGTCGTGTCGAAGTGGGTGTTGTTGGGCACAATGTCGCCCTCCTCCAGCGCGGAGCCGAAGAGGATGCGCTCGGCCGCCCGCCCCTGGTGGGTGGGGATGATGTGCTTGAAGCCGGTGATGCGCCGGACGGCGGCCTCGAATTTGTAGAACGACTTCGCCCCGGCGTAGCTCTCGTCGCCCAGCATCATGCCCGCCCACTGGCCCGACGACATCGCCCCCGTGCCGGAGTCGGTCAGCAGGTCGATGAGCACGTCCTCGGCCCGCAGCAGAAACAGGTTGTAGCCCGCCTCGCGCAATAGCCGTTCGCGCTCCGCGCGCGTCGTCTGGCGGATGGGCTCGACGGTTTTGATGCGGAAGGGTTCGATGATGGTTTTGAAGTGCATGGCGATTCTCCGAAAGGTGGGTTAACGGGATCGTACCACGCTGCGGCCGGAATCACACGGCGCGACGCGGCGGGCTGTGTTCCGCCGCACCACGCGTTCTGATATGACCTGTTTCGCTGCGCCCGGCGGAGCGCTACCACCCCGGGTGGGGCACGGCCGGGAGCAAGGCGTGCTCGTCCAGCCAGAGGATGGCGCGCCGGTAGAGGCGCAAGTCATTGTCGAGGGTGCCGCTGACGCGCGGCTGCCCGTCGCTGCCCAACGCCAGGGCCATGCTCGCCAACGTAGGCAGGCTTTGGCGCGACCATTGTCCGTTCGCGTCGCGCTGATGATAGGCCAACTCGCCGCCCCCGTTGCGCTCAAGGACGTGGATCCGGCCCTCGGCGTCGACCCGCAGGCGGCCGTCGGGGTCTTCCCTGCAGAATGTCTCTTCGAAACCGGCGTCTTGCCAGTCGTTGCCCACCTGCTCGGCCATATTCAGCCGGATGAAACACCACGGCGGCTTGTCACCCTCAAAGCGATTCGTCACGTAGAGACCATAGACGGCATCATCCGGCCCCAACGCCATTGCCAAAAACGGCCGGAACGGCAGCGTCGTCGTGGCCCAATTGCCGGCGTTCTGGCGCACGGCGACGATCAGTCGCTCTAAGTCCTCACGGTTGTAGACTACCTTGGGCCGGCCCTGACTGTCGAGGGCCAGGAAGGCAAAGTAAACCACGTCCCCGTCCGGGCTGATCAGTTCGCTGTGCCAGACGCCGTTGTCCTTTGTCCAGTAATTGAGCCGGTCGTTCTGAATCAGGATCAGGTGTGGCCGGTTATCCTGTCCCACGGCCAAGTGTAGCCCGCGGCCGGCGGTGGTGAGGGGCGTCAGCGACCACTGGCCGGCCTGCTGCACGCCGGCGACAAGCTGATTCCGCTCGCTGTCCACATAGGCGATCTGGGCCACGCCGTCCGGCCCCATTGCCAGACCCAGTTCCAGACCGGTGGGACTCACTTCGGCCACCAGGCTCGTCGCCCACTCTCCGCTGTCGCGGGCGGCCCAGCGCAGTTGCGCCGTCGCTGCCTGATAATAGAGCAAGTAAGGGTTGTCGGCCGCGTCGAGGGTCAGAGCGTGGGGCGCGCCCACCTGCTCCTGCATGGCGACCAGTTCGGTCGCCCACGACCCGCCGCGGTTCGTAGCATAGAGAAGACTATGCGCATACGATAGCGAAGCGATGTGGGCCGTGCCCGTATCGTCCAGCAGCAGCGTGTTGCTGCTGCCGCCGAACTCGCCGACCGGCACGCCTGTCATAGCCCAGCGCTCCGACTCGTAGATGGCGTAGACCATCCCTTCCGGGCTGGAGAGATAGACGAGATGCGGCCGATCGGCGTCATCCAGGGTCAGGCTGGGTGAACTGCCATCGTCGGCCAACTCCTTGGCCTGCCAGCCGGTATCAGTCTGGCGCAGGTACGTGAGGCGGACATGGTTATGGTCGCTGAAGACGATATGCGCCCGGTCGCGGCTGTCCAGGGCCAGCGCCCGGCCCACGATGATGGCTCCGGGCGGAGCGGCGACGCGCTCATGTTGCCAGCCGCCGGTGCCAGCGCGCGCCAGCCATAGGCTGGCGATGCCACCATAAACCACCACGGGGCGGTCATGGCTGTCCAGGGCCAGCGCCGGCTGCCCGCCCGCGTCATGGTCGGTCGTCACTGTCTCGCTGACCCAGCCCGACGGCGCGGCGTGGGCATAGACGAAAGAGGTGGCGCCCGAAAAGTTTGGTGCGGCGGCAATGAGCTGCGGCCGCCTGGCGCTGTCCAAAGTTAGCGAGAGATGGGGATGAGAGGTGAACGGATTCAGCACGGGGAGCGACGCCGTTTGCCACGACCCGCCGGGCGCACGCCGGTAAACAGTCAGGCAATTGGCAAGGCTGACGCCTTCTCGACAGGCGACAACCGTCATCACCCCCGCGTCGTCAATGGCGATGACCGGCCCGGACTCAGCACCGACGCCGGCGTCGATGGTCTCGATGTGCCACGACAGCGTGTCGCGCCAGGCATGGAAAAGCCGGTTGTGGCCGTAGACCACGTGGGGGCGGCCATCCGGGTCCAGGGCCATTCCGGGCACGCCCTGATCGGTCAGGGCAACGCCCGGCGCGACCACTTCACTTTGCCAGACGGGCAATGGCACCGGCGGGAGGCTGTCCTGGCGAGCCAGACCCGCGGCCGACGGGGAACTGCCGGCAACGATCACAACGATCAGCGGTAGCAGACCGAGAAAAATGATTCTTTTGTTCATGGCCCCCAGGCCTCCTAGCATCATTGTAGATCAGCCGCGGCGTGAATCAATAGCGGTGTCAGGGCCAGGACACCGGCAAGGAGAGACACCGACGGCTATGGCACGGGCACGACGGGAAGCACGGCGTGCTGGCCCAGTGACACGATTCCCCGCGTGTCGAGCCATAGATCACCGTGCGTCGTGCGACTGATGCGCGGCTGCCCGTCGCTGCCCACGGCCAACGCGAACGCGCCGCTATAGACCTCAGGGCCGCCACTAGGGAGTGTATGCAAACCAGTTCAACGATGCTAGATTAGCGTGCATGCATCGTGGAGACCTGACAAACGAACAATGGGAGAAGCTGGAACCGCGGCTGCCGCAGCGAGCGGACCAGGGCCGTC